>PJEL010004480.1_pt1 | contig 11507 bp, 7 predicted proteins | sample 1853271 | NCBI WGS metagenome assembly PJEL01 (sample SAMN08108733, study PRJNA415343) | Invertebrate metagenome, whole genome shotgun sequencing project. | host: Globobulimina | place: Sweden: Gullmar Fjord | collected 2015-08 | reverse complement strand
TCTTAACCCTCCGCGTGATATTTTTTATCAAGCTTGTTCATTTTGGCACCATACCAAAAGATCAAACCTAAAAATGAATAAATTGAACCTTGCTGTGCAAACCAAAAACCAAGTTTGTACCCACCTAGACGAAACTCATTTAGCGGCTCTACTAGCAGTAGACCTAAACCAAATGAAACAACAAACCAGATTGCAAGACAGATAAAGATCAAGCGCAGATTTTCTTGCCAGTATGCTTCTTTATTTTCTTTCACAATAGTCTCCTAGCGACGTAGCGTTTTTAGCGATTTATTTTTTTATTTCGCTTTATTACGCTTTTACTTAAAGAAAGTTAGTAATAATTTTATAAATGTTGCAGTGAAAGTGTGGATATAGATTTTTGTCTGGAGCTATCGAATTGACAGTGCCAGTGGCAAAAATCCATATTCAACTTTAACTGTTAATTAAGTTACCAAGCTTTTTTTAGGTGGGGTATTAGCCTTTAGTCTAGATTACATAAAAAGCCTACAAACCTTGCCAAAACTGAGTTATAACTCTAATCCAGTTCGTGCCGTTTACACCACTATTATTGAATAAATTCAAGCAAGATAAAGATAAATAACGACCCGAAATTAACTCTTTGATGTAGATCGCTAGTACTCAAACTTTAGTCTAGGTTTGCGTGATAATGCTTGTCTACATCACTACAAAACTCTAAATTAGAGGTAAAGAAAATACTTGCTCATTAATGCCTGAGGCAACAGCATGGATACAGAACTTTCAGAAATTAGCAGCTTTATTCATAGTATTCCGCCATTTGACAGCTTACCTAAACCTGTTTTGGCGCATTTAGTACGAGAGTTGAGTATTAACTATGTAAGGAAAGATGAGTGCTTACCGCCCAAGGGGATAATCGAACCAAGATTATATATCTTACGTAAAGGGGCAATTAGTTGCCTGTCTGCTGATGGGGAATTAGTGAGTCGCTTAGGTGAAGGCGATTTATGTGATGCCTTTTATCACTCAGCCGTTGAAAGCCATGTTGTTGAACACACGCAACTGCAAGTGCAAACTGATGAAGATAGTCTAATTTACAGTGTTGATGTCGAGATCCTCAATGGCATTGCACAGCGCTACCCAAGTGTCGGTGATTACTTTAGCCAAAACTCAGCCCAACGACTAAAAACTAAAATGAATAAGGTCAATGAAGAGGCGATTATCTCTTCCACCTTGATGAATACTTCCGTCAGCAATTTTTATCACTCTCCCGTTGCCAGTATCAACGCACAGCAAAGCATTCAACAAGCGGCGATTCACATGAATGAGCAAGGACACTCTTGTTTAGTTGTCCTCAAAGACGAACTGCCAGTAGGTATTGTTACTGACAAAGATATTCGCCGTCGCTGCGTCGCAGAGGGTTTAGCAACCAGTGAAGCGATTAGTCAAATAATGACCTGTGATATGAGCACCATAGACATAAAAAGTAATGCCTATGACGCCTTAATGACTATGACCGCCAAGCATATTCATCATTTGCCAGTAACTAAGCATAGCAACCTTGTCGGCATGGTTACTGTCACAGATTTAATTAATAATGAAGGCCATAATGCGGTTAACTTATCGAGCATTATTCACAAAGCCAATACCTTAGATGAGCTAAAAGAAATCAGCAGCTTATTACCGAAATTACAAATTCGCTTAGCAAAATTAGGTAGTAGCGCCGATCATGTCGGTAAAAGCATTAGTGCCATTACTATGGCCTTTACTAAGCGCTTGATTGAGATGGCCGAATATAAATTTGGTCAAGCACCGGTGCCCTATGCTTGGCTTGCCGCAGGTTCGCAGGCTAGACAAGAGCAACTCGCTCACTCCGACCAAGATAATGCCATTATTATTTGTGACTCGATGAAGCCTTATGACGATGCGTGGTTTGAAAGCCTAGCCACTTTTGTTTGTGACGGCTTAGCAGAGTGCGGCTTTATTTACTGCCCTGGTGACATAATGGCCACCAACCCTAAATGGCGACAACCGCAAAAGATTTGGCATAACTATTTCACAGGCTGGGTAGAAACACCTAGCCCACAAGCATTATTAAATAGCAGTGTTTTCTTTGATTTAGAAACTATTTACGGTGATGCCTCATTACTTAACGAAGTAAGAAAGCAGCTACTTAGAAAAACCCAAAATAGCACCCTCTTCATTGCTCATTTATCTAAAAACGCCTTAAATTTACGTCCACCGCTAGGTTTTTTCCGTGATTTTGTTTTAAAGCAAAATGGCAAACACAGAGCTACCCTAGATTTAAAACATAATGGCATCGCACCTGTGGTAGATTTAGCAAGAATTTATGCTTTAGCTGAAGGTATTAGTGCAGTGAATACCATTGAACGCATCCAACAAGCAGCTGGCACACCTTCATTGACCAAGGCATCAGCAGAAAACCTCATTGATGCTTACGAGTTTTTAGGTATGCTTAGAGTTGAACATCAAGCTAAAGAGTTAGTGCGTGGTGAAAGCCCTGATAATTACCTTTCACCAAAAGAAATTTCAAAACTGGAGCGAGAGCACCTTAAAGACGCTTTTAAGGTCATTAAAAGCTTGCAAGATGCTAGACAGTCGAACTACTAATGCCTAGCTCAACGTTAGCAAATTCATCCTTATTAAATTGGCTACTCGGCTATGAAGCCAAGCGTAAAAGCTTGCTAAAAAAAGCCCCAAAAGGCCCCTTATCTGATTTTTTATCTGTGCCCTTACCCTCATTGAATACACCGATTAATAAGGTAAAGATTCTAGCGGTAGATTTTGAAACAACAGGCCTTGATGCCAAGCAAGATAAACTGCTCAGCGTCGGCTTTGTCACATTACAGCAACAACAAATTTCACTGAAATCTAGTTACCATCAAATTATTAAAACCAAAGCACAACTCGAAGAAAGCAATGTCATTATTCATCATATAACTGACAGCCAAAAAGAGCAGGGACAAGCATTAGCTATGGTTGTGGAGGCTTTATTAAAAGAACTTGCGGGTAGTGTAATGTTGGTACATTTTGCTCGCATCGAAAAACAATTTTTAACCCAAGCCTGTCTTGAACTGTACGGCATGGCCCCCGTTTTTCCGATAATAGACACCTTAGCACTCGCTAAGCGCCGCCTAGACAAACGTGATGTTGCTTACGATCCCTCAGAGTTAAGACTTGCCAATTTACGAAAAAAATTTGAACTGCCTGAACATCATGCCCATAACGCTTTAAATGATGCTATTGCTACGGCAGAATTATTTATGGCGCAAATGAGTAAAGCCAATAAAGACGGCAAAATTACCCTGCAAGATGTCTTGCTCTAACCTTCTAAAAAAACCTCACTAATTCCAATTTAACTGCCCGACATAACATCACCCTAATTAAAAACTTCCAAGCTTCAATTACTCTCAACCATTCGTAATTAAGTGACAGTAAAAACACAACTACGACCTTTTTCGTATACTTAATTGACACTACGTAACTCTTCGTACATAGTAAATATCGAGTTCGTTTTTCATACAATAATAAATATAAAGTTTAAAGGAATAATTATGCCAGCAAGAAAATCCCGCGTAGAAAATACAGCCGCCGAAGCAGATATGACGCCTATGTTAGATATAGTCTTCATTTTATTAATCTTTTTCATTGTCACCACCTCGTTCGTAAAGGAAGAGGGGATCATGGTCAATCGACCTAAAATGAATAAGTCTCAAAATCCATCAGCGCCAGCTATGCTGATCAAAATAAGTGATAGCGGCTTTGTAACTTTTAATGGTAAAGCCGTCGATATTGAACGTGTGCCAGCACGTATTGAAAACTTCATCGCCACTAATGATAGTAACTCTGTCATTGTTGTTCCAAGTTATGATACCCGTCATGAAGATGTCGTTAGTGTCTTAGATAGCGTTAAACAGTTTGACGGATTAACTATCTCAATTGGAAAATAACTTTAACCATCACCTCAACTCTTTTTGTTTAATGGCAATATCGCCTTTAATCAAAAAGAGTCTTTGCTAAGTAACTCTTTGGTTAAATCTCACTGCTAACTCACAATTGATTAAAAATGATAAAGAAATGACCTTATAGAGCTTTTTCTCCTGTCTTGTTAGGTTACAATTAAGATAATAGTCTATAGCTCTAAAGGATGCTCATGAACAACTTACTGAACGCAGAAAACAGTGGCACACCACTTATTATCATTGAAAAATCAGCCTATCAAGCCTGGTTAGAATCTCAAGATACTCAAAGTAAAAATTGGTTAAGCAATACGCAATATAAAGGTACAGGTTTAGCCCTTATCCCTAATAGCGAAGGTAACCTTAGCCACGCTTTATTTGTTGTAGCTGACGCTAAAGATTATTTTGCCTGTGGTGATTTAATCAAGCAGTTACCTCAAGGGCAGTATCTATTACAAGCAGAGCAAGAACATGTTGAAGCAATTAGTTTTGGTTGGTTAGTGGGTGCTTACCAATTTGACAGATACATCAGTAACAAATCAGATAAAGCTTTAGCTAGCTTAGCAATTAACAATGAAAATATTGTTGATAGTGCAATTAAATCAGCTCAGGCTACCGCGCTTACTCGTGACTTAGTGAACACACCAGCTGCCGATATGATGCCAGAGCATTTAGCACAAGCTGCCGATGACTTAGCGACACAGTTTAACGCCAAAGTTAGCCATATTGTTGGTGATGATTTATTAGCCCAAAACTACCCTACCATTCATGCTGTTGGCCGCGCGAGTGTTCACACGCCTCGCCTAATTGATTTAACTTGGGGTGATAGTAAAAACCCACAAATCACTTTAGTTGGCAAAGGTGTATGTTTTGATAGCGGTGGTTTAGATATGAAACCTGCTGCTGGTATGCGTAATATGAAAAAAGATATGGGCGGTGCCGCGCATGTATTAGGCTTGGCGCAATTAATTATGGCCAACAACTTACCGATTAATTTACGCGTATTAATCCCTGCAGTAGAAAATGCCGTTTCAAGTAACGCACTTCGTCCGGGTGATGTTGTTACTACTCGTAAAGGGCTTACTGTAGAAATTCATAATACTGATGCTGAAGGTCGTTTAGTCTTATGTGATGCACTAGCTGAAGCAGAAAACGATGAGCCTGAATTAATTATTGATTTCGCTACCTTAACAGGCGCTATGCGTGTTGCTTTAGGTACTGAATTACCCGGTTTCTTCTCAACTAATGACCAAGTTGCTGCAGACATTACCTCTGCAGGCCTCATAAACAGTGATCCTGTGTGGCGTATGCCGCTACACCGTCCTTACGATAATTTATTCGAAAGCACGATTGCCGATATGACCAATTGTCCTACACAGCCATTTGGTGCCGCTATTGCTGCAGCCTTGTACTTAGAGCGCTTTGTTGAAAAAACAGACTGGGTTCACTTTGATGTAATGGCATTTAATGTCCGTCATTTATCAGGCCGTCCGTTGGGCGGTGAAGCCTTCGGTATTCGTTCTGTATTTGACTACTTGGCAGCAAGATTTAACTAAATATACGCTTATACAGTTCACCAACTGCCTATAGTTGGGTCGCTCCCTCCTTATAGGTAATGGTGAAGCCTTTGGTATTCGTTCTTTTTTTGATTATTTGCAAGCACGATTTAACTAGTTTTAGCTCAGCCAATTGAAAGCATAAAAGAAGCCTGCCCTTTATTAGAAGTGCAGGTTTTTTTTGTTTATCGGCATTAATAATACAAGACGATGATGCGCCCTCAATCACTGCAAAGATAAATATTGTTGTCTTAATTTTATTGTTCAAAGATATTCAGTACGAAATATACAGACATAACCTCGATTTAATCTCGATTTTCACTCTATTCGACGAATTTAATACACTTTTAATTGGTTTAACGTTTAAAAAAACATAAACTCGGAGAGTTAAAAAATTTTCGAATAGACCTCTAGGACTAGTAATGAAACTAAAAATAAACTCGTTAAAACAAGCCTTAGCAATTAGCTTAGGTTTGTTAACTTGTTCAGTGGCAACTGCTGAACAATCAAGCAAAGTAATTACAGCTGAAAACTTAGCAACCTTGCAATCAGTTAGCCAAGCTCAAGTAAGCCCAAGTGGTGAGTATATTGCTTACACTCGCTCTGTGCCTCGTGAAATTTATGTAGAAAAAGATGGTAAAAACTGGGGTGAATTATACCTAGTAAATGATAAAGGCGTTGAGCGTCCATTTATTACTGGCAAGGTGAATATTCATAATATTCAATGGTCAGCTGACGGCTCACTAATTTATTTCCTAGCAAAAATGAATGGCGATAAGTTCACCACGCTTTATCAAATCCCAGCCAACGGCGGCCAAGCGCAAAAAACATTGGCATTAAAAGAGACTAGTATTGGCAAGTACGCACTGAGCAGTGATAATAAAAAAATTGCCATCTTAGCAAAAAAAGCCAAGGCTAAATCAGATAAAAAACTTAAAGAGTTAGGTTTTAAAGCTGAAGTTTTTGAAGAGCAATTAACTGATCAGTTTTTATATGTAACTGATTTAGCTCAATCTGATAAAGCGGTTACTCCAGAAGCATGGAACATCAAAGGTTATGTATCTGATGTACATTTTTCACCAACGGGTAAAGACTTATTAGTAAAAACTCAACCTACTGCCTTAATTGATGACAAGTACATGAAGTCACAATGGCACATTGTTGATATTGCTAAAAAAGCAGTTAAAACATCTTTCGCTACCGAAGGTAAATTAGGCGCAGCTGAGTTCTCGTACGACGGACAATATGTTGCACTTCATGGTGCACAAGATAAACATGACCCAGCGAACGGACGTTTATTCCTTGCAGAAGTTAAATCAGGCAAAGTATCAAACTGGTTACCAAACTTTAAAGGTCATGTAAGTGACTTTGAATGGTCAAATAAGCGCAATGAATTATATTTCACTGCTAATATCAACACAGACACAGTTGTTGCCAAAATTAAGCCTGGTTCAAATAAATACAAAACTGTTGTTGCCGCGGGTAAATTTATTGCTGGTAACTTAAGTATTTCTGACTCAGACAAAACTGTTGTTGTTAAAGCAAATAATTCACAACATCCTAACGAAGTATTTATGTTGCGCGGCAAAAAACAAACGCGTTTAACAGATTCAAATACTTGGTTAAATGATGTTGCTTTAGCAAAACAAGAAAGCCTTACTATTAAATCTCGTGATGGCGTAGAAATTGGTGGTGTATTAATTTACCCACTTAACCACAAAAACGGTCAACGTTACCCACTAATCATGTCTGTTCACGGCGGTCCAGAAAGCCATGATAAAGACGGTTGGATGACAGCTTATTCTCGTCCAGGTCAATTAGCCGCAGCACAAGGCTATGCGGTATTTTACCCTAACTACCGTGGTAGCACTGGTAAAGGCGTAGACTACTCTAAATTAGGTCAAAATGATTACGCTGGTAAAGAGTTTGACGATTTAGTCGATTTGAAAAATCACCTAGTTAACATTGGTTTAGTTAATGAGAAAAAAGTTGGTATCACGGGTGGTTCATACGGTGGTTATGCTTCTGCTTGGGGCGCAACTAAACTAACTAAACATTTTGCAGCAAGTGTAATGTTTGTTGGTATCTCTAACCAATTATCAAAGTTTGGTACTACTGATATTTCTAACGAAATGCACTTAGTACATGCTCGTTCATACCCTTGGGACAAATGGCAATGGTACCTAGAACGCAGCCCTATTTACTGGGTTGAGCAATCTGAAACGCCGTTATTAATCATGCACGGTAAAGCCGATCCACGAGTACATCCAGCACAATCTATGGAAATGTACCGTTACATGAAAGTACGCGGTAAAACAGTACGTTTAGTTTACTATCCAGGTGAAGGCCATGGTAACAAGCGTGCCGCTGCTAAGTATGATTACAGCTTACGTTTAATGCGCTGGATGGATAACTATCTTAAGCATGACAACAAGCCTATGCCAGCACATGACTTACCTCATAATGCTAACTTAAAGGCACAAAAAGAAGCAGATAAGAAATAAGCCCTGCCATATTTCTTAACTTATTTAAAAGGTCAGCTTAGCTGGCCTTTTTTATTGCCTATTAAAAACTAATACCAACTATATTAAGTACTTCAAACCTGCGCTAAATCAAATACCTGACATTTAAGTCAAATAAAAGCCAAACCCCTATTGCAAATGATAATAGTTATCATTAGAATTCGCACAACTGTTTTGTTGAACGATTGTTTCACTTCTATTATTTAAGGTTTGAGTTATTTATGAAGTTTTCTCCACTCTTTTTAGCCGTAAGCACGGTGCTTTCCTCTCAAGTAGTTTTTGCTAACAGCACTGACAACTCAATTGTAAAAGAATCACAGAGTGATATTGAAGTGATTCAAGTTAAAGGTAGCTACTTCGATGGCTATAAAGTTGATAATGCTAACGGAGCCTTACGTGGGAATATATCCTTATTAGAAACAGCACAATCGGTCACCGTTATCCCAGATACCGTTATTAATGAACAACTCGCAACAACATTAGGTGAAGTACTTGGTAATGATGCCAGCCTAACAGCAGGTTCAAAGCAGCGTAACCGTGAGGTTTTTAACCTACGTGGTTTTACCTTAAGCTCTTCAAATGGCTACTTGCGCGACGGTCATCAACATTGGTCACATTACCAACAACCTATTGAAACATTAGAAAGCATTGAAGTTATCAAGGGACCATCAAGTATTTTATATGGTCAATCAGGTCCTGGTGGCTTAGTAAATATGGTTACTAAAAAACCAACGGCTAACAGTCTTTTTAACCTAGGTGTAGATGTTGACCAAGAAGGTTCATCTCGTCTGACTTTAGATGCTGGCGGCGCAATAACAGCGGATGAATCTCTTCGTTACCGCGCCAACTTAGTTAAGCAAGACGTAACCTATCAACGTGAATATCAAAATGGTGAGCAAAGAGAACGTGAACGTTTTCTTGGTGCCTTAGTGGTTGATTATGATATCAATGACGACTTATTAGTACGTTTTCATTATGACAAAACCAATGATAAAGCAGGCTTAGATACCGGCGCTTGGTTAGACGAAGAAGGTAATGTTATTGGTGATAATAAAACTATTCGTGATATGTCATGGGCCTTTACCGATATTACCGTAGAAAATTACGGTGTTGATGCTAACTATGTCATCAGTGATTCATGGCAAGTGAAATTTGGTTATAACGAGCAAACTTTTGAGCGCCAGCGTTTCGAATCTGCCGCTAAAAAGCCTAGTGATTTTAATGAAGGTGATAGCTACACTTCAAATCCTTATGATCGCTTTGACGATTGGCAATTTACCACCACATTTGTTGATTTTACCGGTGAGTTTGAACTTGCGGGTGTTGATCATAACTTACTCATCGGCGCTAACTACCTTGATTATTATTACGGACAATTAAAAGTCAAAGGTGAGTCATTTGAATACTCAGCAGGTCAAGTAGAGCCACTTCGCCCTGATATCAGCTACACAAGCGATGACAGCCTTTACACAAGTGAATACGATTATTACGGTATCTATATTCAAGACTTAATCACCATTAACCAAGCGTGGCAAGTGATGATAGGTGGTCGTTATGATAAACAAAGTAAAACCGGTGCTGATAATGAGTCACTATTGCCTAAAGCAGGCCTACTTTATCATCCAAGCGACAGTACTACCTTTTATGCCAGCTATAGTGAAGGTTTTGAGCCGCAAAGCAGTGAAACCATTAATGACGATGAAGATTTAAACTACGGCATGGAAATAGATGCCATGACGTCAAAGCAATATGAACTTGGTGCTAAATGGCAGTTATTAGATGACCGTTTATTGTTAACCTCGGCAATATTTGATATTACCAAATCAGGTGTTTTGGTGACCGAATATTATCATGATGATAGCTACCGAACTTCACAGGTTGGCGAGCAGCGTCACAAAGGATTTGAAATGGCAGCACAAGGTGCAGTAACTGATAAGTTATTTGTGATGACATCGGTGATGAACCTAGATGCCACTTATGAAAATGATGAGCAATATACTGGTAAAACTCCGGTAGATGCACCTGAATGGTCAGCCTCAATTTGGTCTCGCTATGAATTAACCGAAAATCTTTCAATTAATGCTGGTGCTTTTTATGAAGGCGAACGCTTTGCAGATCAAAACAACACCGTAGTAAAAGATGCTTATACCCGGGTTGATGTTGGTGCTACTTATAAGATAGCCGTTAGCAATACCGACATTAACTTACGCTTTAACGTGCAAAACTTATTTAATACCGACTACCTTGCGGGAGGTGGCACCTCTAATGTCACTGTAGGTGATGGCAGAAGCTACCGTCTTGCGATGCAAGTAGCTTTTTAACAAGTCTACCAATAGATAAACTATAAGAAAAAAGCCCAGGAGTTAAGCAAGTTCAATTGCTTCTTCTGGGCTTTTCATTAAAACACGGTTATTAACATTAATGATGACCGGGACATTACAGTAGTTCAACTACCACTTCATCAGAGTTCACCTTACTTAAATTGTGTCGTACAACTACGCACATACAAACAACCGAATTTGGCTCTACTCTATCGCACTAAAGTCTAATGCCTGTTGCATTGTGCTTAATGTTAATCTCATCAAAGGATTAGCGCTTAGCTAATCCGAAGGGAGTTAAAGTTATAAGGATCTTATATACCCTATATTGTGGTGCATTATACCAATAGGACTAATTAGTTGATTCGTTGGTATTAGTCACCTGTTGTTTGTGAGGATAAAATGAATAAAAATCTAGTCCCTGTTATCGCATTACAATCTATTTTAATCACTTTACTAGCCTATCTAAGCTATAGCTTTATTACTTCTGCACTCCTTGCTAGTAGTATATTTTTTATTGTTAGTACGTTAACGCTCTTTCTCTTTGGCAAAACGATAAACAAACAGGCGCAGCTAGCTTTTGCAAACTTACCTGAAAATGTGCAAACACACACACCTTTAGAACTATCACAAATTGGTGACCGAATTAGTACTCAAGCTAGCGAGCTTGCCATTAACTCTGCAGAAGTTAGCTACTTTTTAGCACAGCTCAGTGGCGCCATCGATAAGTCGAGTGAAGATGTCGATCGCCTCGCTACAGCAGCCGAGCAAATGTCGGCAAATAGTAAACAAATCAACGACAATGCAGTGCTTGCTTCCCAACAAGCAAATACAGCTATGACAGCAAGTACCGCCAGCTCCGCGCAACTAGGTGATAATATTAATATTGTTAATCAGCTTAGTAATTCAGTTAACAATGCTGCAGAAAAAATACAATCACTTGAGCAAAAGGCATTGGCGATTCAAAGTATTACCGATGTAATTGATGGTATTTCAGCGCAAACTAATTTGCTCGCTCTAAATGCTGCCATAGAAGCGGCACGTGCAGGAGAGCAAGGCCGTGGTTTTGCTGTTGTCGCTGATGAAGTAAGAGCACTTGCGGGAAAAACAGCAGATGCAACAGCACAAATTGGCGAAATGCTTAAACAAACGAGC
>PJEL010004479.1_pt1 | contig 11508 bp, 15 predicted proteins | sample 1853271 | NCBI WGS metagenome assembly PJEL01 (sample SAMN08108733, study PRJNA415343) | Invertebrate metagenome, whole genome shotgun sequencing project. | host: Globobulimina | place: Sweden: Gullmar Fjord | collected 2015-08 | reverse complement strand
TTTTCCTTGGGCTATCTGTTTTAATGATTTTTGTATTGATCGCATTATTTTTTTATCACTAACTATTTCACAAGTTTCTTTCCAAGATTTAATTTCTTGTTTCAATTTTTCTTCCTTTTTTGTTTTCATTTTATAATTACTACAAGTTTACCAACTTGTACCCAAATTACCACTATTTAAGTTTTTCGACTGAGCAAAATTATCTAAGAAACAGATCCTACACTCTTTTTTCATATTAATAATATTAATACCATCTTTTATAAACTTTTAGCAAATTTTTTATTTGGTCTTCTTCTCCTTTTTATTTTGATTTTTTAAGAGGTGGCAAATTGCTTTGTCACACGACTTAAATCTGTTTTTTACCTTGTATTCCAACAACATCTGATGTGTTTTCTCCGTCGTGGGTATACGGGCAGACATTTTCTCCTTCTTACCCTTCCTCATTCAATATGTAGTTAATGACTACTTATAAACTTTACACTTTTGTAAAAGTTGTAAATATTTACAATATTGTAAAGATTGTAAACTTTAGCATCACTTAAAATACATCCCCCAAATACTTAAATTATAAACCAAGCATTTCACACAACCATCACTTACAACTTCCCCAAATACTCCTTAATCCTCTCAAGCGTCTGGGGAATAAGAAAACCCTCAATCTTCCTCTCAAAAATCTCTGAAAGAGGTTCAAACTCACTCAACCGATACTGATTACTCTTTTTATCAACAATCATCAAATCTCTAAGCCTCTTTAACTGCCTTCTAATATTACTCTCTGCCAATCCCTTTTCCTCTAAAGAATTCTCTTTCCTAATTACCTTAACTCTATCAATAATATCAAAACTCGTTAGCTCTTTCTTCTCAGCTCTAGCATCATCTAAAGCCATCAATACATCAACAACAACATCTCTAGAATCCCCTGGCTGTAATAAGCCTAAACTTAAGCATACTTTCTTCACAATCTCCCTCTTCCCAGCATCATAAGGTTTCTCATACTTACGAAGGGTTATCTCGTTTAACGGCGAATCTCTTACCATGCTCAAATATGGAAGCTCAGGATTATAAAATTATCTAATAAACAAGTATTGATTAAAACGAAGATTTAAAATCCAAGAGAACTAATTAAAGAATAGATAAAACAACTTTCAAAATGACATTGACTAAAGAAGAATTTAGTAAACACGCTTGCGAACAAGTTCTGCGTTTCACGCAAGTAAAAAAGTGGGATGACCTTTCAGAAGAGTTGAAAGTACAACTTGGCTTCAATATGGGCGCGATGGCGTTAGGACTCAATCTTAACAAAGAGGATGGGTTTCTAGCACTCTCAAATGCTCGCAATGGAAGTATCTCTATGGAAGAGTTTCACAAACATATACGGGAAATAACTCTTTCTTACAAGATTATCGTAGATGAAGAGAAAGTTGCAAGACCCTTCTAATAACTTTAAACAAACATAATTATCTAGAATTAGCTAAATTCTTATAAACTAAATTTTCCAAAACAAATTATGGAACTAGTAGCATTTCTTGGTGATGATTCAGAAACATGGGGACAAGTCACAGGTCTAGTTAATAAGGGAGAATGGGAAAAAGTAATTTTAGTAAAAACCAAGGACGCAAAGAGCTTTCCTAAACCTGAAAACGGAGAAGAAATAACAATTGATTCTTCAAAACCCCTAATTGCATTAAAAGAAGACCTATTAAAAAAACTAAAACCAAAACTCTCTGGTTTAGAATGCACTCTTTCTATAGCATCTGGAAATGGAAAAGAACACATGGCTTTAATCTCTGCTTTATTATCCTTGCCTGTCGGAATCCGTTTAGCAGTATTCACAAAAAACGGCGTAGAATTCATTAATTAATAAACACAAACAGCCATCTCACAACCATTAACAAAATTAAGAATAATATAAACCAAGTAGCCCATGAGTAAGCTCTCTTACCCCATTTCTCTTTTCCTGTTATTCCCCAAATTGTAAGATAGAAGAACCTTCCTCCATCCAATATAGAAACAGGCAACATATTGAACAAAGCAACTAAAATATTAATAACAATTATCCACCATAACAAATCATAAATAAATTGCACAAACTCTCCATCCCAAGCAGGCACGTAATAAACCAATGGGTCTTTAATTTCCTGAATAACACCAAACAATTTCCCTACAAATCCTTTTCTCTCAGGATTAATAAATCCAATTCCTAAATATGCCTTTCCTTGTCCATTATCACCTAATACAATATTCTGAACATTTACTTCCCCGGTTTCATCAAGAGTTTTTATCTCAATTTCTTGCCCAGGAGAATACTTACTTATTTCATCTGAAAGAGCAGGCTGACTTAAAACTTTAACACCATTAAATTCTAAGATTGGTCCATCCAATCTAACTCTTATAGCTGGCGCATCATCAAAGACAAATATTTGTTCTGCACCACTTTCCTTAGCCTTTAACAAACTACCACTTGGAACCAGGAATGTAGTTCCTTGAATATCTAATTCATTAAACTCGCCATCTAATAATAATCCATCAATTTCATCCAAACCATCTATTAAGTTTCCATTAATCCCTTGTATTGAATCTACTTGTATTACCGATTGAGGATATGCATTAAAGATAACTCCCCCAGGTGTAAAACTCACCGCAAAGAATAAAGCCAAGATAACAAGGAAGAGCAAAGTCATAATAACATTTGCAAAAGTTCCGGCAGCTAAAATTGAAAGTTGAGGGAACTTCTTCATTCCATTCATTTGTTTTTCATCAGGTTCTACAAATGCTCCGAAGAAAGGTCCGAAAAATGCTAAACCAGTTGTCTTTACTCTAATATTATTTAATCTTGCAAAAATTCCGTGAGCAAATTCATGTGAAACAGCAACGATTGCAAGAGCTATTAGAAAATAAGTAAAGTATAATGGTGGGAACAAGGACTCTAGGCCAAACAATCTTGGAAAGTATGGAATCAAAGGTGCAACAGGTGGAACATTCTGTAATTCTTTTGGAATTTCAGTTGTAACATATCTCCAAACACTTAATCCAAGCATCCAAACCATCAAAGCCATTAAGATATATCCAGATGCAACAACAACATATTGCAATGGCTTCAAAATTCTAGAAAACTTCTTAGCAACCCAATCAATAGACTTTAGTCCAAACTTACTATGATATAAGAAAATCCAACCTTGTTTCCTCAAATTCTTTTTATTTCTACGCAACAAAAGAAATGCAATTAGCGCAAATGCTACCATAAATACTAAATCAAACACAACAAAATTTGCTATTTTATATTACACCTATTTCTTCTTTGTCTTTTTTGGCCTGAATGTTTTCTTATCACATCTCCTACATTTTATCTTGCCAGCAATGACTCTAATTGAATCTGTTCTAACTTTCTGACCACAATTCTTACAAACAAAAACATTTTTGAACATCCTTGTTTGAGCTGCAGGGATTTTAGTTGCCATACATATTCTTAAGAAAATGTGTTTTTAAACTTATCTTAGAGATCAAAAAGTTTCTTCTTTCCCTTCTTCCAATATCTTAAATTCAATATTGTGCTTTGGTAAAATCCTTGAAGGAACCTTATGATTTCCACCCATAACTTTTAATGCCCCATCATGTACTGGAAAAGCAATTCTTGGTTTAACCTTTAAAGCATATCTAACTGCATCTGCAATTTTACACCAAGGCCCTGCAACTGGCATCGCTAGAACATCTACAGGTTTTCCAGGCTCATGGAAAGAGTCCCCAGGATAAAACAATTTATTGTCAATAAAAAAGCCTGTATTTTGAACCATTCCAAAATCTTCATATATTTCTTCATGTTTTCCTTCCATTGCTTCTAAAGACAATCCATTAATATTAAGGTTCTGACCGTCTTCAACAAGTTCATATTTAATCCCTTCAGGCTCAAGTAATTTACTAACACCTTGATTAGTAATTATTCTTGTATCAGGATTATTTTCAATAATCTTTTTTAGTGCAGGAATATGGATATGATCGGCATGTTCATGAGTAATTAAAATAATATCAATGTCTTTTATATTATCATCAACAGTAGAATAAGTTCCAGGATCGGTAAGAATTCTCAATCCTTTTTCTTCAATAAGTAAACAACAATGACCAAGTTTTGTGATATTCACAATACCCTCTTAATTACCTTCTTCCCTTCAACATCCCAGTATTCTACTTGTTTTTCCTCGGCTAAATCATCCTTCAAGTCATCAGGGAATGGAACATCGAGAGTCTCAAAACTTTCTAAATCCATAATGCTAGCAGTATTTTCATTCATGCTTAAAACCTGCCCCTTATTCTTTGTAATCAAAGGAACTTCAAATCTTTCATGACCAGGCACAGCAATAACCTTTTTCTTATTAATAATAATTCCAATAGCCTCAATCCTACATTTAGCATGTCCGTGCTTCCCTGTCTTGCTAATATCGTTACTTCTTACCGTATAAGCCTCCCCATCAATAATAATACTAGTGCCCGTTTTAGCCTGAGTTGCATCAATTAATTTCAAAACCATAGCTTCTCAAAATTAAAAATGTTTATAAAACTTATTATAATCCAGATTTAATGATAAACCAACAAAAAACCAAAAAAGGCGACTTTGTAGAGATAAAATTCACAGGAACACATGATGGAAATGTCTTTGATTCTAACATCCCAGAAGACTTGAAAACCCTAGATGAAAAAGCAGAACCTAAAAAAACAATAGTTGTTATCGGAGAGAAAATGGTTGTTCCAGGACTAGATTCAGCATTAGAAGACAAGGAAATTAATAAGGAACACAAAATTCAAGTTCAATACAAAGATGGCTTTGGCCCTAGAAATAGGGAATTAGTAAGAACAATCCCTCTTTCAGTTTTCACAAAACAAAAAATAAATCCAAGACCAGGAGCCACATTATTAATGGATAATCAATTAGTAAAAATAATAACTATTTCAGGAGCAAGAGTCATTACAGACTTTAACAATCCTCTAGCAGGAAAGGATTTAGAATACAAATTTTCAATTACAAGAATCTTAGACCAAGATTCTGAAAAAGCAGAAACCTTATTCCAACTTTTCTTTAGGGCAGTTCCAGAATTCACAATATCCCAGGACACCATTACTGTTGAATTACCAAAAGAAGCAGAAGGATTAATAAAAATGTTCTCTGAAAAATTCAAGAAATTAATGAACAAGGATTTAAAATTCAAAGAGCTTAAACCTCAACAAGATAAAGAGGAAACATCAGAGCAAGAACCTGAGAAAACACCACAATAATCTTTATTAATCTTCTCAAATACCTCTAATAATGGAAGACATTTCCTTTGAAAAAAACCAACATTCTGAAATTGATCAAGAACTAGAATCTCTATTGCAAAAACAATCAGCCAGGATAAAAGTTATTGGAATGGGGGGCGGAGGTGGAAACTCTGTATCTAGGATGAAAGAGGTAGGTGTAAAAGGTTGTGAAGTAATTGCAATGAATACAGACGCCCAAGACCTTCTTTATACAACAGTAGATCACAAAATATTAATCGGCAGGGAATTAACAAGCGGACTAGGGGCTGGAAGCAATCCAAAAATAGGGGAAGAAGCAGCACACGAATCAGAATCAGAAATTAAGAAAAAATTATCTAATTCAGACATGGTTTTTATTACATGTGGATTAGGAGGGGGAACAGGAACAGGAGCAGCCCACGTAGTTGCAGACATTGCAAAAAAGTCAGGCTCATTAGTCATAGGAATTGTAACCTTGCCTTTTACAGTAGAAGGACAAAAAAGAATTGAAAACGCCCAATACGGATTAGAAAGATTAGAATCAATAGTAGACACACTTATTGTAATCCCAAATGATAAACTTCTTGAATTAGCTCCCGATTTACCATTACACACAGCATTCAAAGTAGCAGATGAAATTCTAACAAATTCTGTAAAAGGAATTGCAGAGTTAGTTACCACATCTGGCCTAGTTAATTTAGATTTTGCAGATGTAAAAACAGTTATGTCAAACGGAGGAGTTTCATTAATTGGAATTGGAGAGTCAGATTCTTCTCAAAATAGGGCTATTGAAGCAGTAGAAAGAGCAATTAATAACCCATTATTAGACGTAAACATTAAGGACGCAAAAGGAGTATTAGTAAATGTAATTGGAGGAAATGATATGTCCCTAGATGAATATAAAATTATAATGGAAACACTAGGAAATAAAGTTTCATCAGACGCAAGAATAATCTCAGGAGCTCAAATATCTGCAGACATGGAAAAATCAATCAAAGTATTATTAATTGTTACAGGAGTTAAAAGCTCGCAAATTTTAGGCTCAGGAATCAACTCTTCTGTTACAGTACAAGACCAATTAGAAGACGAACTTGGCATAGACTTCCTTGATGATTAGTTTTTTAAACCCTTTAAATCTTTAAATAACATGCACAGAAAACTAAAGTCATTTGCAATACAGTCAATTAGAGTTTGGAAGATTCTTAAAAAACCTAGCTCACAGGAATTTAAAACAATTTCAAAAGTCTCTGCAGTAGGAATTTTAGTGCTCGGACTAGCCGGATTTATCATAGCTACTTTGATGGGTTTAATCTAGAAAAGTTTATAAACCAGCCGAAACCTTTTTCTATACTACTTCTATTAGATTATGAAGTAGCGGAGCATAAAATAAAATGATTTTTATTGTGAAAGTAACGACAAACAAGGAAGAAAGGGCAGTGGAAATGATAGCGGATAGAACCGAGAAAAAGTCCATTGGTGTTTATTCAATTATTCGACCACACGGATTAAGAGGATATGTTATTGTTGAAGCAGAAGACAGAGATTCTGTTGAAGAAGCTGTTTACAACCTTCCATATGTTAAAGGAATTCTACCAAAAAATATTTCATATGAAGAAATAAAAAACATGCTTCAGCCAGAAGTTGAAGACTTCAATATTGAAATTGGCGACATTGTTGAAATGATTGCAGACACTTTCAAAAACGAAAAAGGAAAAGTAACAAGAATAGACAAGAAGAAGGAAGAAGTTGTTGTTTCCCTATTGGGTGCAGCAGTTCCAATCCCTGTAACAGTAAAAATGGATAACATAAGAGTTATAAGGCGTGAAAAAGATGAGGAAGAAGACAGCGAGGAAGAATATGGCAAAGATTAAATTAATTGTAGACGGCGGGAATATGAAACCAGGGCCAGCAGTAGCTCAACAACTAGGACCTTTAGGAATCAATCTAGGAAAAGTAATAGAAGATGTTAATTCAGCAACATCAGGATTTAAAGGAGTAAAAGTCCCTGTAGAGTTAGATGTAAATGCAAAGACAAAAGAAGTTTCTATAAAAGTTTTTTCACCTCCAATATCAGAGTTAATAAAAAAAGAACTTAAGTTAGAAAAAGCATCTGCACAGGCAGGAAAAATTTATGTAGCTATTATTTCAGTAGAAGAGTTAATTAGTGTTGCAAAAACAAAAATGCCTGGAATGTTAGCAAAGGATTTGAAAGCAGCCCTTAAATTAGCGGCAGGCTCTTGTAAATCTCTTGGAGTATTGATTGATGGAAAAGACCCAGTAGAAATTATCCAAGAAATTAACTCAGGCAAATATGATTCAGAAATAAAAGAAGAAAAAACACAACCTTCTGAAGAAAAAAGGAAAAAATTAGATTCACAATTCGCTGAGATTAAAGATAAACAGGAAGAAGAAAAGAAAGCCAAAGATGCTGAAAAGGCTAAAGAAGAAGCTGAAAAAGCTGAAAAAGCCGAAGAAACCCCTGAAAGTTCTGCACCAAAGGCAGAAGAGAAACCGGCAGATAAACCTGCTGCAAAAAAGAAATAAATTAACTTTAAAAACCTTAAAAAGTTAAAATCTATGTGGGGATGTAGTATAGTTTGGTTAGTATTCGAGGTTTGGGACTTCGCGACCCCGGTTCAAATCCGGGCATTCCCATTTCAATAAAATGGCAAAAACAAAAAAAGCAAGACACGCAGGCCGATTCGGCGCAGGATATGGAACAAGAGTTAGAAAAAAGCTCAATACTATCGAAGATCTTCAGAGAAAAAAGCAAGTCTGCCCTCATTGTAAAAAACAAGGAGTGAAAAGACTAGCTTCCGGAATATGGAACTGTAAGAAATGTAATAAAAAATTCACAGGACATGCTTATTACTTAGAAAAACAAGCTTAAATGTTTAACAACAACTTTAAAAACCCTCAATTCTCAAGTTTAATATGGCACAATATAAATGTTTTAGTTGTGGAAAATTAATAACCAGCAAGGCCTTAGAAAAAAGATTTGTTTGCCCAGGTTGTGGTTCAAAGATATTCTACAAGCCAAGAAAACATATTACAAAAATAAAAGCTATTTAAAATGGACGAAGAAACTTCTAAAAAAATTCAAGAACTTCAGATTATTGAAAGAAATCTACAAAACTTTGCTATGCAAAAACAAGCATTTCAAATGGAATTAACAGAAACAAAAAATGCGCTACAAGAGATAAAAGACTCATCTTCAGACATCTACAAAGTATCTGGAAATATAATGCTTAAAGCAGATAAAGAAAAAACAACAAAAGAATTAGAGGAAAAGCAAAAGCTTTTGGAATTAAGAGTTAGCTCTATAGAAAAACAAGAGTCATTAATAGAAACTCAAGCAGAATCCTTAAAACAAGAGGCAAAAGACCTTATAGAAAACAAAAATTAATTATTATAGGCAAATCACGATAATATTTATATACTGTTTTGTATCATCTTAAACATGGCATTTGATTTCAAAAAATTTATGGGAAAAGGAGAAGAATCTAGCGATTATATAGAAATTGACCTAGATTCTACAGCAGATAGTAAAAATAAGATATTAGTTCGCCCGTTTACTTTAAAGAAATTTGATGATGTTAATGAAATTCTAAACTCTTTAAGGGAAGGATATACCATTGCAGTAATAGATATGAAACCTCTAAAAAACAAGGATGTAATAGAGTTAAAAAGGGCAATTTCAAAGGTTAAAAAAACAATAGAAGCATTAGAAGGTTCTATTGCAGGTTTCGGAGACCATACAATAATCGCAACACCTAACTTTGCAGAAGTCTACAAAGCTCCTGAACGTGTTGAGAAAAAAGACGATATTTCTTTTTATTGAGAAGTTTGAATTATTAATCTTTCTTCAAACTTCTTCTTAGAGAACTTTAGAAAAACATTTCAAAATACCAACTTTTCAAAGTTCTCTATTAATTAATAATTATCTTTGTGCAATTGAGAACATACTCTTAATAGCAACAATGATTGTTGCTGGAATAATTAACATTAACAAAGCACCCAAAGTTGAACTAATATATCCCCCAACTCTAATTCCGATAATCTCAACATCACTAATACCACTAATCCCTGCAAAGCTAACCAAGTCTTGAATACTACTAATCCCTGCGAAACTAACTATTGCAATAGCCACAGAAGCTAAAAGAAAACTATGCGCATCCCTCTCAGAAGTATTAACAAAAAACCCAACTACCAACCCAAGAACAATGATAACACCGAATATAAACGGATTCAATTCACCAAAACTTAATATGCCAACAGCAATGGCTAAAATAACCCCTATAAGAAAAGCCCACGCGCCAACCAAGTTTTCTTTTGATCTTATTACCATTCAATTTTATCAGCAGTCCTATTTATATAAAACTATCTAGCTTCTATTTACCATATAGAACTTTGAATAATTTTTATTTCCGAAGGAAATCGCATCAAAGTTCTTATTAGAGAATTTTAAAAAACGTTAAATCAAAAAATTCTCTATAAATCGCTAAAATGACATATGTTCTCAAAAATAGAAAAGTTTAAATACCGATGTAATTCAAGAGTTACATCAAAATGAAAACAACAAAGTTCGTTTTAAGCATTCTGACCGTATTTGCATTCGCAATTCTATTAACTAGCACAGTATTAGCCGCAGACTTATCTATTGAAAACATTGTAATTCCTTCAGAGGTAAATCATGATGCAGGATCTTTTGAAATAACTTTTGATTTAGTTAATGCCGGATTAGCAACTACATTAGACTGGAGCGAATCAGTAGTTACAAATCTACAAGGTTTAATTTCTTTCAATGGAGATTCAATAGAAGAAAACGAAACATTGCCCATTATTGCTACAGTTACATTTGAATCAGGACAAATGGGAGACATGGCTGGTTTAATAAAAGCAATAGATGAGAATGATGAATTAAACTTTGCAGAATTCAACTTTGATGTTAAAATCCGATTAGATTCTGTTTCTATTATTGAAGATAGCCAAACAGTAAGATTTGGTCAAGATGCTTCAATAACTGTAAAAAACATAGGAGACGTAATATTAACTAGTATAGATATGACTGAAGTTACAAGCTTCGGAGCAATATTCTTACCTCTTAATTTTGCATTAAATGTTGGAGCTGAACAAATAGTAGAAATAGCACTTGATTCCCTTACAGGATTAAACTTCGGTAATAATATTATAACAATAAAAGCAGAAGATTCAGTTGAAGGAGCTAGCGACACAGCAACAATCACTGTAGAAAAGACATTCTGTTCAAATGGTCAAATTGGAGACTTAGAAATAAAAGACTTTGATGTTGATAACTTAGATGGTGACAATGATGAATGGGAAATACTAGACGAAATTGAAGTTGTTGTAGAAATAGAAAACAACGGAAATGAAGATATTGATGAAGTTGAATTAAGATTCGGATTCTTTGATTCAGAAGGAAACGACTTATCAGATGATTTTGATTGGAGTTCAACAGATGAAGAAGAACCATCACTAGGAGATATTAAAGATGGAAAAGATAAGAAACACACTTTTGAATTCAGAGTTCCTGCAGACTTCGCAGAATTTGGAGATGATAATTACATGCTTGCTATAAAGGCATTTAGTGATGATGTTGGAGAAGACGTAGAATGTGTTGACTCTAGCTCAAAGTTAAGTGATGACTTTTTTGAAGATATCTCAATCCAACTAGAAGACGAAGATGAAAGGTTTGTTGTTGTTGATGATATAATTTTTAACCAAGACCCATATACATGTGGTGAAACAGTTTCAGGAGAATTTACTGTTTTCAACATTGGTGAAGATGACCAAGAAAAAATCTTAGTTCATATGAAGGAAGACACACTTGGAATTGATCAAGAATTTGTAATCACAAAAGAATTAGAAGTTGGAGAAGATACTACAATACAGTTTGCCTTTGAACTTCCAAGTAACACAGCAGATGATTTTTATGACATGAAATTCACAACAGAATATGCATACGATGATGGATTCTACGATGAAGAATCAGAAGAAACATTCATAGGATCATTCAAAGTTATTGGTTGTGGATTTTCAGGAGATGATGACTCAGGAAGTGATGGAAACTCAATAATCACAGCATCATTGGATTCAGACGCAGTAGCAGGAAATGAAAAAGCAACATTCATAGTAGATGCTTCTGGATTTAGTTCATGGGCTGAATTAGAATCCATATCTCCAAGTAATATCATAATCTTAGAATCAGGAGAAAGAAAAGAT
>PJEL010004478.1_pt1 | contig 11508 bp, 9 predicted proteins | sample 1853271 | NCBI WGS metagenome assembly PJEL01 (sample SAMN08108733, study PRJNA415343) | Invertebrate metagenome, whole genome shotgun sequencing project. | host: Globobulimina | place: Sweden: Gullmar Fjord | collected 2015-08 | reverse complement strand
GATCGACATGTGCTTTTTTTTTGTTCATACCAGCCTAGCCTCTATGACTTATTTTAATGTATTTAAACTGTAACGATAATCACATCTCAAAAACACGATCGAGATCAACATTTCAATCAACTAGTTTTTATTTGATCTTTTTGTATTTCGTTCCTCAACTTTTCACTCTTTTGTAAGTCGTTGATTTTTATGTTAAACACTTCAGATTAAAATGTTTTATTTTTGCGCATGTCAGATCAAGTTAAAACTTATATGTGCATAAGTTTGATCTGGATCGTGTTTTTTGAAGCGCTTAGAGAATAACATGTAACTCGTTCATCAACACTATTCATCAACATTCATAAAACAATTTTGGAAGGAAAAAACATGTCTGAGTTAAAGATTGGAGAGATATCCAAACCACGCTTCGAGTTTCGCACGTTTGGTCAAGATTTCAGCGTAGCATCGGAGCGTATGGCTCGTTTATCGGTTCCTGTACCTGAAAAAGTCTGGCGTCGTGAAAGTGATGAAATCTATATCATGTCGCGTACTAATGATCTTAATAACACGAAAATCCGTGATGGAAAGATGGATGTGAAGGCATATGTGCAAACCGTTGACGGTCTTGAGCAGTGGGATCCAAAACTGAAAGCGGAATTTCCTATCTCGAAAACACAGCTGGTTGAGGAGATTTTCCCAGCATTTATGGTTGAAATTCCGGCTCTCGCCAAGCAAGAGTATTCTTTCGAAGAATTTATCTCGATTATCGATGCACATCCGGATCTACAAGCGGTTAAGATCCACAAAGAGCGTTATGGCTACATGGTAAACAACACTATCTGTGAAGTTGCCAACGTACTGATTAATGGCGCCCGCCTCGTGAGTGTAAATAGTGAGTCTGTAGAGCTGGATGATATTCAGAAGACAGTTTCAGATCTACGTTTAGAGGGGGTGGAAAACATCAATTATTTACAAGCCATCAAGCGTGTGATCGGCATGAAAAATCTTCCATTGGCAAACTAGTAAGGGGTTAACAAATGGCACAGGAAATTGAACGTAAATATCTGGTAAAAAATGATAGCTTTAAAGGTCAGGCCGTAAAGGCTGTGCGCATTATTCAAGGTTATTTGAGCAGTGTTCCTGAGCGTACCGTCAGGGTTCGTATCAAGGGAGATAAAGGTTTCTTGACTATCAAGGGGATAGGCAATGAATCGGGGGCTTCTCGTTATGAATGGGAAGAGCAGATCCCTACAGCTGAGGCCGAAGAGTTGCTGAAGATCTGTGAGCCTGGGGTTATCGATAAGACGCGTTATATCATTGAGCATGCATCGCTTATCTTTGAAGTCGATGAGTTTTACGGTAGTAACGAAGGCTTAACTGTCGCAGAGGTTGAGCTCATCGATGAAGCACAGGCCATCGATAAGCCTGAGTGGGTAGGTGAAGAGGTTACCGGAGACGTTAAATACTACAACTCTATGCTTATGAAGCAACCTTATACTCAGTGGTAATCAGGGCTATATAAATATGTTGTCGCTATCAATTGCCGATCAGTACCATTTGAAGATATCTGTCGAAATACCTCCGGAGCTCAAGAGTCTGCAATGGAAAGTATTCTTCTTCTTCCCTGCAAAACTGGTACAGCATAGCGACAGCATGAGTAGCGCACTGTTTTATCGTAATTTACTGCAACAACAGAAGTTAGTTAAGCTTGAAACTGTCACTCATCAGGGCATCGAGCATGACTTGTTGGTTCTCAGGCAAACGGCTTATGCGGTGGCTAAAGTTAATAAAACCCTCTATCGGAGCGCATTAGCCGATCTGGTCGCCGCCAGTTTGGAGATGCTGACAGAAAAGAGTGATGAGGAACTGCTGGATTTTGCTAGATACCTGGATAAATTTCATCAAATACATGACGATGAAGAACACTTGTCGCAGCGGAAACTGTTTAAGCTTGCCGATCATCTTCTCCTTTATCACTATCATCAAGCACTGTTAAAAGCGAAGCACTGCGCGACTAAAGAGGAGAGGGCGCAGTACTCCTTGAGGATAAAAAATCTCACGGCCTATGCAGAAAGTGAAAATCATAAATTAACCCATGATTCAGAGTTTGGCCGGGAGAAGTTATTAGACCGTTTACAGCTAGCTCAACGAATTCTTAATCGGCCCTATCAACTAAGGCGCAAGATGATGAACAGCGGCATGTTAGCCGAACAGTTAATCTTTGGATTTGCCGCGGCGTTTGCTATGGCTTTTGCCACGGCCGCTGCATTTATTACCCAGAGGGCGTTCGGTAACTTTTCAACGCCCTTCTTTTTCTCTCTGGTATTGTCATATATTTTTAAGGATCGCATTAAGGAGTTGGGAAGAAACTACTTAATGGAGAAATACTTCGCCCACTATTTTCAGCATCATTATCGTTTTTATAAAGGCAATGAATCGGAAATCGTGTTTGATGCGAAAGAGACACTGTACCGGCAGAACAGCGCAAATATGCAAGGCTTGCTGAAGAGGGTGCGCAAGGCATTCTCTTCGTCTGACAGCAGCGCATTTAAAGAGGCGCTGGTGTATCAGAGAAGTTATACGGCTCATGTGAAAAAACAGCAAGAAGCATCATGCAAGTTTGTTGATAATCTTACACTCAACCTGAGTGGTCGATTGCGCTCCCTGCCCAGAGTGATCAGGCGGCACTGGAAGGAGGCTGATAGGAATATTCAGGCCGTAAACGTTGAGCAGGTACATCCAGTCTATCTTGCATTTGAGGTAAAAACGGATGCCGGAAGCTCCCATAAGATCTATAAGCTGACCGCCAGCAGGAAGGGAATTCACGCATTGCTTGAGGCCGTAGACTAATACTATCAGGGTCAATCACTATCTTTGTAAGCGCTTACTCACTAATGGACTTGTTGTAAGTTGCGCTTGATAGCGCTGTGCTGTCTATACGCCGAATTGAAATGATACTGGAATGCTATACGGATAACTAAAAAATAAAAAAAGAAGATTTGTACGATTAGATTGAGATTAGTTGAGCTGGATCACTTTATATTCTCGTCAGTAGTCGTAACCTATCAATAATGAAAATTAAACAAAATTTTATCATGTGCGTATAAAAATAAACTAATCGAGGATGTTCTCATGGCTAAAGCTAATGTTTCACGAATCTCAATCGTTGCGCTTGCTGTTTCTGCTTCACTTCTCTGTTTCTCTGCCAATGCTGTCGCGTCTGAAAAAGAGCGAATCAACGAACTGGAAGAGCGACTGGATATGCTTGAAGTCGAGCTTATCGAAGCTAAAGATGCCGCTTCACAGGTTGACAGAGTAAAATTTTCTAAGAGTTCACCAAGTCCTGAACTTATCTCTAAAGATGGTCGCTCGACTCTGGAGTTTAAGGCTAGAATCCAGACTGATTATGTTAGTGCCGATGAGTTGTATACCGGTAGCAAGCGCGAATACGAGGATTCATTTAATGAAGCTAGCATCAGACGCATTCGCTTTGGTTTAGAAGGCTATTTCTCAAATGTATGGGAATACGAATTAGAATTTGATTTTGATGGTGTTGCAGAAGTTGAAGTTAAGGATGCGAACATTGCTTATAAGGGGTGGGATAATTCTCAATTGACTTTAGGTTTCCAAAAGTATGCCTTTGGTTTAGAGGCCACAGGAAGCTCTGCTCACTTGGCATTCTTAGAGCGTGCAGCTACAGATACCTTCGCTCCCGATCGTGCACTCGGTGCTCAATGGCGTTATGTAGGCAACAATTATAACGTCACTTTAGGTTATGGAGTTAACGCAGGGTTCGATGATGACGATTTGAACTTTAAACAAGATATAGTAAATGCTCGTTTTACTACTGCACTTATCGATAGTGGTGATCATCTGCTTCATCTCGGTGCCAGTGCACTATTTGTATATAATAACGAAGCGATTGAAGAGACACGTTATCGTGCGAGACCAAATACTAAAGCCAGTGGTAGAACGATTGATACAGGTAAGTTTGATGCCGAGTCACTTCAACATTATGGCGCCGAGATCGCATACCAGTACAGTAATGTTCTTCTCCAAGCGGAATATGCAACAGCGTTAGCCGATCAAGCCGATGATTCTGAGCCAGAAGTGACGGTAGATGCATACTATCTCCAAGCCATCTATACCCTAACCGGCGAAGCTTGGAAATATAAAGGGAAAAGTGGCAAGTTCAAGACGGTTAAACCTGACAATGCTATCTCTGCCGGCGGTTATGGTGCATGGGAAGTGGCACTAAGAGTGGACCAAGCCAATTTCGACGATGTTGAAGCCGGTATATATGGTGGTAAGAAAACTGATTACGTTCTTGGCCTTAACTGGTACCTGGAGAACAATTTAAAAGCTCAATTTAATTATGTGCACACCACTGCCGATTACAAGAAGCCCTATGAAGATATCAATGGCGATATGATGTATGACCAAGATGCTAATATTTTCCAAGCTCGTTTGCAGTTTGCATTCTAAGGTGACCTTATGAGAAACAATTTATTGTTAATTGGTTTAGTTAACCTTTGCCTCAGCTCAAGTGCTTACGCCTTGTCGCCGGGGGAGTTCACATCACTCGAATATCATGTCAATACGGGGGTGGGGGAAACTTTACCTTATGCAGCTAAAGCACAGACATCATCGTTTAAGCAGGCATTTAATTTTATTGAGTTTGATGATGAGTTATCTCAAAAACTCGTGACCTATATTGATACACCTGACAGAGCCTTTAAGGCGGAGCATATTCAAATTCGAGTACGTGAGCATATTACTAAGCCGCGTAAGAGTAAGATCACGGTTAAGTTTAGAGCGAAAGCGCCTGAAGGGTTTGGTGAACTATCAAGCTATAGGAAGGCCGAGATCGATTATACCAAAGGTAAGGCAGCATACAGTGTCAGCTACGATATACCCTATTCTCCAGGTGATATCGACGTAAAAAAATTGGATATAGAACTCGTTTTCAACTCTTTGAAAAAGAACAAAGTTGTCTGGGATATGCTTGGTCCAATTTATGAAAGCAATAAGAAACAATTTATTCAGACAGTCGTGATGCGTACCAATGAATGGGAAGGAACCCTGAAAGATGATCGCTTCAGTAATCTGGAAATTGATTTTCAGCTTTGGACACCCTATTACCGTAAACCGCGGGTAACATTTACCGAGTTTTCCTTTAAGGGGCATGTGAGTGACAAGGCGAAGCTTGAGGAGGCGTACCAGTTCCTCTATCAGAAGGTACAAGAGGTTGGCTTATCTAGTGGTCATCAAGGCTCAAAAACCAAAGCAACATTCAAAATGACGGAGGGATTTAAGTAGGTCCTTCCCCGAAGGTCAGGTAAGCTCCCAATTCCTGCCTGACCTTCACCCTATCTCATTCTAATTATAAAAAGGAGATGCCATGTTTGGTTTTTCTCGAGTTTCCTCTTTACTTTCTCAAAGCAAATCTACAGAAGCGAGCATTTATACATTTTTAGACCAAGTCACATTATCTCATCATGCATTTGTTCAGTTATGGAAAGCCTATTTAAGACATGGCGCCGACAGTGAAGAATTTAAAAGTACACTAGATGAGTTACAAAGAATTGAGCAACATGCAGATAATTTAAAGAGAGATATTGAAAATACTCTATATAGGAAAACGTTAATTCCGGATCTTCGCTCCGATGTGGCATCACTAATAGAATTAACTGACAGGCTTATAAATAAACAAGAAACAATCGGTCTGCATTTGGATATTGAGAAACCATTAATTCCAGCCGAAGTTGAAGAAGATCTATTATTGTTGTTGAATGTGGTCGGCGATACAATTGACCACGCTCTATTATGTGCTAAAAGTTTTTTCACCGATCTTCAACGTGTTCAGGAATATCATAAAAAAACAATCATGTTTGAAAGCGATGCAGATAAAGTGTGTACCAGAGCTAAAACTATTTTATTTGAAACAGATCTGCCATTAATAAATAAAGTTCAGTTGCGTTACTTCTTTGACCGAATCGATCAGGTGGCAAATTTAGCCGAAGATATCAGTGACCGTATCTCAATATTCACACTAAAACGCGTTCAATAGAGGGAGGGTTCGATGGATATTGCTATTTGGATTTTCCTCTCCAGTGGTCTGTTTCTGGGGTGGTCGTTAGGCGCGAATGATGCTGCGAATGTGTTCGGCACCGCCGTTGGAACAAAAATGGTTAAGTTCTCGACCGCGGCGCTTATCTGTTCTGTCATGGTGATCTTAGGCGCCGTAATTAGTGGCGCGGGTGCATCACATACCTTAGGTGCCTTAGGTAAAGTCTCAGCCTTAGGTGGTGCCTTTACCGTTGCCCTGTCGGCTGCAACGACGGTTTATTTCATGACTAAATCCGGGCTTCCTGTCTCTACGGGTCAAGCGATTGTAGGCGCCATTATTGGCTGGAACCTATTCAGTGGTATGGCAACCGATCCTAAGGTGTTGAGTAAAATCCTCAGTACCTGGATCATGTGTCCCATTCTGGCTGCGATCACCGCTGTGCTGCTATATAAGCTGGTTGCAGCATCGATAAACTGGTTTCGTCCCGGCTTGTTTCAATTGGATAAATGGACTCGAATCGGCTTGATCATTGCGGGAGCATTCGGTTCTTACAGTCTGGGGGCAAACAATATTGCCAATGTCATGGGAGTATTTGTACTGAGTGCGCCTATCGACTCTGCAATATGGATGGGAATTGAGTTCAGTCCCGCTATGCAGCTGTTTTTTATCGGTTCTGTCGCCATTAGTATCGGTGTTTTTACCTATTCCAAAAAAGTGATGCTCACCGTAGGGGATAACCTAATCCCTATGACGCCGATAACAGCCTGGGTTGTAGTGATGGCCCATTCTATCGTGTTATTTATCTTCTCTTCGCAATCGCTGTCAAATGGCTTTGTTGAGCTGGGGTTACCCGCGATACCTTTAGTGCCGGTCTCCAGTTCGCAAGCTGTAATTGGTGCGGTCATTGGTATTGCATTGTTGAAGCGTTTACCTATTCGATGGGCGGTGTTATCCCAAATATTGATGGGCTGGGTTATTACTCCAATAATATCGGCCTTGGCATGTTTTATTGGTTTGTTTGTCGTTCAGAATTTATTTAATCAGGTCGTAGTTTGATTAGTCTGAATGTTTTGAATTTCTGCTAATTGGTAAAGGTTCATGTTTTTATATTTTAATATTGCTCTCTATTGTGCCCTTGCTGTTTTAAGTGGTGTGACAATCTGTGGATTGATGTTGTCGCTAATAATTAATGTTTGGCTTGGTTAGCTTTTGCTGCTTATGATTACTGTCAGTATTATTAATGGTGGTCATGTTTATGTTGAAAATGGAATGTAATATTTAAACCTTTATTAGTTGCTTTAGTATTAACTAGTTATTGTTATTTTTATATTGAATTTTAAAAGAGTGATCAAAGTTAATTGTAGTGTAAATTTTTCTACCATGTTTTCTTTGGTTATTCATTTAAAATTCTGTTAGTTGAAATTTTGAATAAGAGTAGTGTATTGCTGACAAAGATTAGGAGAACGTTAATCTGTTAATTCAAAAATCCGGTGGATTATCCTTTTGTACAGCCTGCCAAAAGTAGGTATTTAGTATTAGCTACCAGTCACAACTCCAACGACTGTAGGGTCTCGCTCCCTTCTATCCTAAGGTATACGAATTATTATAAGGTAGTTTATGTTAGATCTGGTTTCTGCGTCTAACTGCATGCTGGTATTTAGTCATTTCTGCTAGAGGCTTACGTGTATTGCGCTTACCATTGTTTGTACGATTTAGTTGAGACTATTTGATCGGGATCACTGTTTTGATTCTCATTAGGTTTATTCTAGGCACATGGTTAAATAAGAACCAACACAGGTTCAACTGACCACAGCAGTGAATGCCTTTAGGCAGGAAGACGATGAGATAAATAGGTGTGCAATTCCAATAACATCATGCACCGGATAAATGCTCTCATTACGCTTCCATAAAGCAGCGACAACGACTGTCGCGGAGCTGGCATTCATCGGAGAAGTTAACGTTTAACAATCGACTTTTACTATCGACTTTTTAGTATCGTTCAAGGAAATGAGCTATGAGATCACATCTACTCGCACTATCTGTTCTACCTTTTGCCTTTAGCGCTATCGCTTCAAGCAGCTTGGATACGCTTTATGGCCCTGTTATGCCACCAGCCTATATTAAGGCTTACGAAGTCAACAATCATCATCTGATCGCTTTGAACCCCTACCTGCAAGTCGGTAATGCCGACAACCCTATCGTTCTGGACAAGGGGGAAGGGTATGTTTGGGTTATCGATAAGGATGGCAACTTCGTTATTGCCCCTGAAGTGACCTCTCCCTGGGGAAGAAAATACAAAGAAGGGATGATGAGAATCGAGGATGGTAAGCCTAAAAAATGGGGATACAAAGAGAAATACGGACACACTGCCTTAATTGGTGGAAGCAAGGCTCGTATTGGTGGTGAGCTGGAGATGGAAAACGGCCAATGGATCATGAATAACAAATCGGGTCGTTACAACAAACGTCGTCCAGGTCGCACCGAAGAGGCATTGCATAATGCGGGTGAAATGCTGATCGCCATTGCACCACAAATTGCCGAATTAGATTATGAATATTTAAAAGATTATGGCCCGGCTAAACAAATCTCGTTAAAGGAGATGAAGGATATCGAGTGGCATTACATGATCGATGATAACTATTTTTGGGATGCTGAAGGAAAGAAACTAGGCAAAGCATTTGTCGAGAAGACCCCCTTTATCGACTGGCGTGCCAAGGTCAAGTTTAAAGAGGGGTTCTATATGGATACCCAGGACCGCTTCCTTAAAAGTCAGGATGAGATTTTCCGAGTTCGTTTGGACGTCAGTAAGCCGCGTAAATCCAAATTTACCCATAAGCTTCGCTCATCGGATGTTGCCGACTTGAAACCTATGATCAATGGCGAAGGAGAGGTGGATGTCTCTATCGGTGGCGACCTATACAGCCTTGCTACCGATGTAGGTTTTAACTTCTTGAACTTTGATTTCTATAACGCTAATTCTGAGGAAATTTTCGAATACCTGATGTTTGCAGATAGGCGTGCATACAAGCAGATGACGCCACTGATGCGCTATGGTGCCGATGAGGTGCTAAAGACCGACATCATGCGTCAATCTAAGTACAAAGGTTGGCTCAATACCGGTCCCTTTGCCGGACATGAAATTGAAATTCAGATCTGGAAAAAGATCATCGAGCCCGGAAAGTTCGGTAAAGAGGGTAAGTACAGCGAGCCGCTATTGCTGGAGATTGGCTTCGAAGGTAAAACGAAGAATCGCGAAGAGCTTAACAAGCTCAACACCTGGCTTTACGGTAAGTTGAAGCAGGCAGATCTGCTGGCTAAAGATCAGTCTCAATCTAAGACCGAGGTGGCTTTCGCAGTCAGTAAGCGCTTCGATGCCAAGAAGAACCCTAATACTCCGGATGTCGCACCAGAGGTTAAGATTGCCGCTCTCGATGGGATCAAGACACGTAATCTCGACGGCACTATCAATGTGAAGACTAACGGTGATAAGCAGGTAATCGCAGATCAGAAAGGTGTTCAGGGCGAGGTGTATCAAACAGCCTTGAATGGTAAGCCGCTTTCGGTTGTCGTGTTAGGTGCTAAGGGCAACATGAAGCAGACCTCTGCAAAAGTGATAGGCGCTAAAGGTAAGCTGTTGGTCGCAGTGGCTGCAGGTTCTTCTCTGGATAACCCTAAAAGCCGGGCAAAACTTGCCGCTAAGTTAGATGGTGGCAATGCACTGAAAGGCTATGAACTGCTGGGTGATACGGCAAGAGATTATTTGAAGCCTATCATCAAGAAGAATATGGATATTAAGGCTCGCAGCAACCAGCATTACTACTGGTCAGGTGTCGCCGAATAATTGATGTGTAACACCAGATGGGGGAAGGTACTTAACACTTCCCTCGAAACCAAATACCTCTAGTCCGGTTGGGCTCAACAGTTTCAACCGGGTCTCAAATAAGATAATAATTAATTACGGGGAAGTATCATGACTTTTCATCGTTTGACTCTTGTTGCTCTATCATTGACTGCGGCTATGGCATTACCCTGCCAGAGCGCGGATCTCGACCTTTCACTCAATGCCCAGCCTATCTCATCTGATACGCTTTGGTTTGGCCACACGACTCCTGATACCGATACTACTGTTTCTGCCATCGCGGCTGCTGAGTTTTACGGCGGACAGGCGCGCAGAACAGGTAAACTCAATAAAGAGACTCAGTTTGTATTGGATAAGCTAAATGTAAAAACGCCTCCATTGGCCAGAAACCTGGAAAATGCCAAGGTGGCTTTGGTAGATTTCAACCAAACGACGCAGCTGATGAAAGGCGTGGATCAAAACAATATTCAGGCCGTGATCGACCATCACGCCCTGAGAGATAATCCAATTTCATTATCGGCGCCTATCAGTATTGTCATTAAGCCTTGGGGATCGGCGGCAACCATTATTGCCGATGATGCATTAGATCATGGCAAAACCATCTCAAAAACCATGGCGGGACTTCTGCTTGCGGGTATCTTGTCGGACACGCTAAATCTTAAATCGGTGACCACAACCCAGCGTGATATAGAGCTGGTTAAGACACTTTCGGCAAAAGCCAACATTAACGCCGATGAGTTTGCTCAAGGCATGTTTAAGGCTAAATCCGATCTGTCGGATGTCAGCGCATATGACATAGTCGTGGGCGACTATAAGAACTACACCGTAAATGGCCAAGATATTGGTTTTGGTGTGGCAGAAGTGCTGGACTCCAGCGAGCTACTGGGACGCGTGGATGAGCTCCGCAATGCCATGGCAAAGGCTCGTAAAAATCAGAAAAGAGAACAGATCTTCTTCGCCATCGTAGATATGCAGAAAAAGACCGCTTTTGTACTCACCAACAGCGATAAAGAGGCGAAGACAGCCAGTAAAGCCTATGGGGTGAAGCAAAACAACCAGGGTCTGTTTGTACTGGAAGACACCCTATCGCGTAAGAGACAGATGATGCCGGCTATTAAGAAAGCCTTGGCTGACTAAACGGCAGGTAAAGAACAGGGTTTTTGAGCCTTCAAAAACCTCGCAAGAAAGGCATGAAACCCGATTTAACCGGGTTTCCATGCCAAAAGTACAATCACTCCAGCTCCATCTCATCGAACAGGGCGGTCAAGTCAGGCCGCCCTATATCGAAGAACATAATCAACAGTTTAATCAATCATTAAATCAAAAGCTGAATCAACAGCTTAGAAAAAGAGGACAATAATAAGATGCGTATTATGCTATTAGGTGCACCGGGTGTAGGTAAGGGAACCCAGGCGCAGTTCATCATGGAAAAGTACGGCATCCCACAGATCTCGACAGGTGACATGTTACGCGCAGCCGTTAAGGCTCAGAGCCCATTGGGCTTGGAAGCCAAACAGCTGATGGATAGTGGTCTGTTGGTTTCCGATAATTTAATTATCGGCTTAGTTAAAGAGCGGATCGTTCAAGGCGATTGCGCTAA
>PJEL010004477.1_pt1 | contig 11510 bp, 12 predicted proteins | sample 1853271 | NCBI WGS metagenome assembly PJEL01 (sample SAMN08108733, study PRJNA415343) | Invertebrate metagenome, whole genome shotgun sequencing project. | host: Globobulimina | place: Sweden: Gullmar Fjord | collected 2015-08 | reverse complement strand
TAGTTTGGGGTGAGGAATGGCATGAGGGTGTTATTGGAATAGTTGCATCTAAACTATCTCATGCATTTAAAAGACCTGCTTTTATCTTCTCTGTAAATAATGGAATAGCAAAAGGTAGTGCAAGAGCTAATGCAAATATTAATCTTCATACTATAATCACAAAAGCGAGTCATTTATTATTAGGTTTTGGTGGCCATAAAAATGCAGCTGGATTATCTATGAAAGAAGAAAACCTAGAAGAGTTCAAAAAGATTATAAATGAAGAATTAGAAGTATCAAAAAATGATTTACATATAGATCCTATTACATTAGGTGAATTAGCTGTGGGATCTGTTGATTTAGACTTCTTATCTATTATTGAACAATTTGAGCCTTATGGTTTAGGTAACCATAAACCAATTTTTAAAATCACGAATACTACTTTAGTAAAATGTGATTTAATTGGAAAAGATAAAAATCATTTGAAGTTAACACTTAATAGTGATGGTGTAATTTTTGAGGCATTAAAATTTAATGATTCAAACAATAAACTACCACAAAATTTTGATTTGATTATTTCAGTAAATAAAAATGAGTTTAGAGGAGAAGTTTCCCCTCAATTTTTAATTCAAGATATTTTATTATAAAACAATTCTTGGAGGTTGAGCAAAAACTCTTTTTGTTTCACCTTCAAGTTCTAATATCTCTTCATCAATTGCAGTTCTTTCAAAAGAAGAAGCAAGTATATATCCCGTTTCAATATCAATTAATTTCAAGAACAGATTTAAACTTCTAGAAGTAATAGAATAAGTCCCTACAACAGCATAAGAAGAGTTAGATACTTTATTTGAGACAATCTTATTTCTATCTCTAATAAGTACATTAAAACCTTTTTTACCTAGCTGGAACTCTTTTCCGAATTCAATCTCTCTTACTACAATATTTAATGATGCTAATTCATCTTTTAGAATATTTGATAATAAAAATCCAAGTTGAGATTTATTCTCTAATTTGTCTATGTTTACAAAATCAGATACTAAAACAACATCATCAATAGCTAGTTTATTTTTTATTTTTTGAGAAGATTCTTTAACTAAAGTAGATACTAAAGAATGAAAATCATTTGTTCCATTGATAGGATTTTTATAAGCACAAGAAGTAAAAAGTAACATTAAAAGAGATGAAAATAAATATACTTTCAAACTCTTAAAAGATTTTTGAAACATCTATTTTTGTTCTTTTATAATATTAATTGTTCTAGAAGGTCTACAATCTTTAAATATTAAACAATCATTCGCTTTTCCATGATTATAAGTAGTTCTAGCACTAGTAATAATTTTTCCAGTGATATTATCAATAACTCTTGCATTAAGCATAATTCTTCCAAATTGTCTAGAATACGTTCCAACTACTACATAAGTATTTGGGATTTTACCTTTTAATTTTTGAATCTTTCTTGTGATAAAATACTCACCATTATCATTAATAGAAACAGCCATTTGTCCTCTAAACTCAATAATATTAAATCCTCTATTTGAAAGTTCATTAATCATACTTTCACTAATAATTCTTCCAAATTCTGAGGTTTTTTTAAATTCATCTAATCTAACAAATGATGTAATAATAATAGGTTTTATTGTATTCATCTTTTTATTTCGTAACATTTGAGTTGCTAAAGAGGTAATAGTAGCATCTAATGTATTTTGAGTAGTTATAAATAATCGTTCATCTGCAGAAATAGCCAATTTTTGTTTTGTAATTTTTACTTTTTGATAATCTTTTAATACTTCATCATTAACTTCTGGCATATAAACACAACCACTTATAATAAATGATAGTAAAGTAGTCATTAAACCTACTTTATAAATACTTCTAAACATTAAAACCCCTTTTACTTATTGGCTAAATTTTATTTAAAATTAGCTTAGATACTCTTGAAAAATTCGCTTTCATAGGAATATATAATAATATTCTCCTATAATTTTTATATAACATTTAATAAGGTTTTGAATATACTAAAAATAAAAAGGTTTTAAATGCCAAAAATTGCTATTTTTATTGCTAAAGGTTTTGAGGAAATTGAAGCTATAACAGTTATTGATATCTGTAGAAGAGCCAAAATTGATGTAATAATTGCAGCTGTTGAAGATATTTTTACTAGTGGTGCAAATGATATTACAATCAAAGCAGATTGTCTGATAAATCAAGTTTTAGCAAAAGATTATGACATGATTGTTCTTCCTGGTGGATTGCCAAATGCTTACACTTTAGCTCAAAATAACTACGTACAAGATATTTTAAAAGAAATGAAACAAGCAAATAAAAATATTGCGGCTATTTGTGCAGCACCATATGCTTTACATAAAGCAAATGTTTTAAATAAAAACTTTACTTGTTACCCTAGTTTTGAAGAAAAAATTAGACTTGATGGTTACCATAATAATAAGGATGTAATAATCGATGAAAAAATAATAACATCAAGAGGACCAGCTACTGCTATGAATTTTGCTTTAGAAATTGTAAGAACTCTTACAGATAAAGATACTTATTTAAGCGTACAAAATGCTTTATTAGTTAAATAATGAATTTGGCATTAGCATTAGGAGGAGGTGCTGCAAGAGGTGCATTTCACTTAGGATTTTTACATTTTTGCGAAGAAGAAAACATAAAAATACAAGCATATAGTGGGTCCTCAATTGGTGCAATTATTTCATGTTCACATGCAAGTGGAGTTTGTGCAAAAGAGCAACTAAAAATATTTGCATCAAAAGAAATAAGACAAGCTTTAAAGTTTAATTATTTTAGAAATGGTTTACTAAAAATTGATCCTACTAACAAAATTATAAATGACTTATTACCAATAAATAAAATTGAAGATATTCCTAATCCTATTTTTATAAGTGCTTATGATACAAAAGAAAAAAAGCTTCACTATTTTAATTCTGGAGATACTACAACTTTATGTATGGCATCAAGTGCCCTAATTCCATTGTTTAAACCTGTAAAATATAAAAATATGCATTTAATTGATGGTGGTTTATTTGATAATATCCCTATCAAACCTTTAGAAAATAAGGATTATAATATATTAGCTATTGATTTATTTCCAAGAAAACAATCAAGTATTATTACAAAATTTAATCCTGTCAAAAGTATTAAAAAAAAGATTTTTAAACAACTATATGAGAATAATAAACATTCAATATTAAATACTCAACAATATTTAGGCTCTAATCATATTAGAGGTTTTTCACTTTATACATTTAAAGAATTAGATGAATGTTTTAAGCTTGGCTATAAAGAAGCTCAAAAACATTTTTTAGGTACAATCTAATTTAAAAATACAAAATAAATATTAAAGATTATATATGTCAGAAACACCACAATTTACACATTTACATTTACATACAGAATATTCATTACTTGATGGTGCTAATAAAATTAAACCCCTTGCTAAAAAAGTAAAAGAGATGGGAATGACTTCTGTTGCAATGACAGATCATGGAAATCTTTTTGGAGCAATTGATTTTTATAATGCAATGAAAAAAGAAGGTATTAAACCTATTATTGGAATGGAAGCATATATTCACAATAATGAAGAACTAGGCGATAAAACAACAAGACAAAGATTTCACTTATGCTTATATGCAAAGAATCAAGAAGGTTATAAAAACTTAATGTTTCTAAGCTCGCAAGCTTATATGCATGGTTTTTACTATTATCCAAGAATTAATAAAAAACTTTTGAGAGAAAACTCTGCTGGTTTAGTTTGTTCTGCTGCTTGTTTACAAGGTGAAGTAAGTTGGAATTTAAATACTAAAAATGAAAGAAATGTTAAAAATGGAGCAAAAGGATATGAAGGAGCAAAAGCTGCTGCTTTAGAATATAAAGAAATCTTTGGAGATGACTTTTATTTAGAGATTATGAGACATGGTATTGGAGACCAACATTTTATTGATGATCAATTATTAAAACTTGCTCATGAAACTGATATAAAAGTTGTTGCAACAAATGATACTCACTACTTAAACCAAAAAGATGCAGATGCACATGAAGCATTTATGTGTATTGCAATGAATAAACTTTATGATGATCCAAATAGATTAAGACATAGTGTTCATGAATTTTATTTAAAAACGCCAGAACAAATTTCAAAATTATATGCCGATATTCCAGAAGCAATTACAGCAACTCAAGAAATAGCAGATAAATGTAATTTAGAAATTAAACTAGGAGATCCAACTCCTCCTAACTTCAAGTTTACACGTCAAAAAGCAGAAGTTCATAGTTTAAAGTTACCACAACCAGAACTTGAATATTCACTTGAAAATGATAAAATTTTATTTATTGATGAGTGCTGGAGAGGTTTAGATAAAAGACTTGGAATTGTTGATAAGTCAAAGCATAAAGAGTACAAAGATAGGCTACAAGTAGAGATTGATATTATCAATAATATGAAATTCCCAGGATATATGTTAATTGTTTGGGATTTCGTTATTGTTGCAAAACAAATGAAAATTCCAGTTGGTCCTGGACGTGGTTCTGCAGCTGGATCACTAGTTGCTTTCTCACTAGAAATTACCGATATTGATCCAATGCCTTATGGATTACTTTTTGAGAGATTTCTAAACCCTGAAAGAATCTCAATGCCAGATATTGATATGGATTTCTGTCAAGCAAGACGTGGAGAAATTATTGATTATGTTGTTGAACAATATGGTCGTGCCAATGTTGCTCAAATTATTACTTTTGGTAAACTTCTAGCAAAAGGGGTAATTAGAGATGTTGCTAGAGTTCTAGATATGCCTTATTCTAGAGCAGATGCAATGGCAAAATTAATTCCTGATGAACTAGGAATTGATTTAACAAATTCTTGGGAAAAAGAGCCAAAGATAAAAGAGCTTTGTGATTCGGATCCACAAGCAGCACGTGTGTGGGAGTATGCTCTTGCACTTGAAGGTTTAAATAGAAATGCAGGAACACATGCAGCTGGTGTTGTTATTTCAAATGAACCTTTATGGAATAAAACACCATTATTTAAACCTTCAGGACTAGATACTTTAGCCACTCAATACAACGGTAAATATGTAGAAGATGTTGATTTAATTAAGTTTGACTTCTTGGGTCTTAAGACCCTAACAGTAATTGAAGAAGGTTTAAAACTAATAGAAAAACGTCATGGAAAAAGAATCGATTTCTTAACAGCTGATGTAAATGATAAAGGTGTTTATGACCTAATTCAAACTGGTAATACTATTGGACTATTCCAAATAGAATCAGATGGTATGCAAGATTTATGTAAAAGACTTAAACCTGATAATTTTGAAGATATTATTGCCGTTCTAGCATTATATAGACCAGGTCCAATGGAATCAGGAATGCTTGATGACTTCATCGATAGAAAACATGGTCGTGCTAAAATTGACTACTTCTATGATGAATTTACTGCACCTTTGGAACCAATACTAAAGCCTACTTATGGAGTTATTGTTTATCAAGAGCAAGTAATGCAAATTGTACAAACAATTGGTGGATTCTCACTTGGTGGTGCGGATTTAGTTCGTAGAGCTATGGGTAAAAAGATTGTCGAAGAAATGGATAGATTAAAAGGTGAATTTGCAGATGGTGGTGTAAAAAAGGGTTATGTAAGATCACATTGTGAAGAATTATTCGATCTTATTGTAAAGTTTGCAGGATATGGATTTAATAAATCTCACTCAGCAGCATATGCACTTGTAACATTTTATACATCATATTTAAAAAACTATTATCCATCAGAATTTATGGCTGCATTATTAACACTTGAAAAAGATAATACAGATAAAGTTGTAAAATATGTTGATGAAGTAAAAAGATTAGGACTTGATCTTTTCCCACCTGATATTAATAAATCTGATTTAGTTTTTTCAGCAACAAAACTTGAAGGTGAAGAAGTAGTAATGTTCGGAATGGGCGCTGTAAAAGGTGCTGGGGATGTTGCAATTAAATCAATTTTAGATGCAAGAACAGAAGGTGGAGATTTTACAGATCTTTCTGATTTTATTTCTAGAATTGATGGTTCAAAAGTAAATAAAAGAGTAATAGAATCACTTACTAAAACTGGTGCATTTGATAGTTTTGGCTATTCAAGAAGAGCTATGTTAGAACAGATTGAAAGAATATCTGAATGTGTAGCAAATTCTATGAAAGCAAAAAAAATGGCAACAGGTTCTTTATTTGGGGATTCAGAAGAACTAACAAGAATTACAATAGAACTAGAAAATTTAGAAGAATATGAAGCAACTGAAATACTTGAATTAGAAAAAGCATCATTAGGATTCTATGTGTCAGGGCATCCATTAGATAAATATAGAGAACAATTAGATCAAATAAACTATACTTTATCATCACAAATTGATGAATTAGCTGATGGTTCACAAGCATTATTTATTGGTAAAATTGAAAATATTGTAGAAAAAATTTCTAAAAAAGGTAATAAATTTGGAATTGCTACAATAATGGATTTACATGGAAATATTGAACTATTATTATTTGAAGATAGAATTAAAGAATTAGCAGATGATTTTGACTTAGAACAACCAATTGCATTTAAAGTAAAGATTTCAAAAGATGAAAACTTTACAAGAATGAATATCATGAAAATTGAAAATTTAAAAGATGCAAAAAAAGAAAAAATTAAAACAAAACAAATTCAAGTTAAAGAACCACCTTTAACAGTTGCTATTCCATTTTCAGATAATGATATAAGTATTTATAAGTTATTTGAAATAGTTGCAAATAATCAAGGTAAAAAAGAATTAAAGATCATAGTAAAATCAAAACTTGCAGATATAGAATTAGAATCAGGGTATAAAGTAACTGCAAATGTTGAAAACTTAATCAAACAAATAGAAGGAGCTTTTGTCATATCATGAAACATATCTTATTAACAAATGATGATGGATTTGATGCAATTGGATTAAAAGTGCTAATTGAAGCATTAAAACCAATTGCAAAAATTACAGTTGTAGCACCTGCTAAAAATAAATCTGCTTGTGGTCACTCTTTAACATTAGAGAAACCATTAAGATTAGTTAGTGTAGATGATGACTTTTATAAAATTGATGATGGAACTCCAACAGATTGTGTATTTATATCATTAAACAATTTATTTAAAGATGGATATAAACCAGATTTAGTAATTAGTGGAATTAATATAGGTGCTAATATGGGTGAAGATATTACATATAGTGGAACAGCAGCTGCAGCAATGGAAGCTGTTTTACAAGGAATTCCAGCAATTGCAATTTCACAAGTGTGTAGAGATAATTGTTCTAATATTAAAAATGGTTTTGATTTTGCTCTTGCAAAACAAACTATTGCAAATTTAGCTAAAAAAATACTTGAAAACCAGTTCCCATTAGAGGAAAGAAAGTTTTTAAATGTTAATATCCCTCCTATAAAACCTAATGAGTGCAATGGCATAAGAATTACTAAAGCTGGTTATAGAGAATATGGAAATGATACACATAGACATTTAAATCCAAGAGGAGAAGAATTCTATTGGGTAGGATTACATCCACTAATCTGGAAATCATCAGTAAATAAAGATTGTGACTTTGAAGCGATTAAAGATAATTGTATATCAATTACGCCAATTATGTTAGATTTAACATCTTATTCAGATATTGAATCTTTAGAAAATTGGTTGAATAACTAAAAAAGGAAAAACATGGATTTCACATTTACAGAAGCTATAATGTCAAATATTGATAAATTAGTAGGAAATTTAAAAAGCGAAGAACAATTACAAGAAGTTCTTAAAAGAAAGTTTACAAAAAAAGAATACAGAGTATTTTTTGGATTTGCAGAAGGTAAATCAATCGAAGAAATTAAAGAAATTGTTCACGATGAAGATGAAAGAATTAATGAGATTTACAAAGCAGCTTGTAAAAAATTAAATCAAGAAAAAACAAAAAAAGAATTAGTTTCTTTTAAATAGAGTATTTATACTCTATTTTTTAAATGCTAAAAGAACCATTCCTGCAAAAGTATCTTTTTTATAAAATTCAACTCTAAATAAATCTCCATTTTTATCTATTGAAAATCTTTTTTGAATATCTTTTTTATTAATATTTAGGTCAACTTCTATATTAGATTCTTTATTTACAAAACCAATAACATTAACTCTTAAATCAGAAATAGCTTTTACATTAAAAGAATTCTTTACATATACAATATCACCAAATTTAACACTAGTTAATTTATTGTCAACAAATAAATTAATATTTCTATTTTCTTTTGAAATCTTTTTATAATCTGGACTAATTCTAGATAATCGTCTATTCCCATAATGAATTACATAATCTTTACCATCTTTTAAAACAGTCATTAAAGGATTTGAACCAATAAAATCTAAAATTCCATTTTTATCCATTGGAAAATAATTTATATTATTTCGAATTTTACTAAGAGGAAGTTTTATTTTTTCATTATAAAAAGAAATAGAAATATCATTATCAATTACATTCTTAATTGCTAAAGGTTTAATTTTAAATTTTCTTTTAAATTCTATTCCCATAATATTCATATATTCTTCAATTGCCAATAGATGATAATAAACTCTTTCACTTAAATTTAACTCTTTACTAGCTTCATTTGCAAAAGCTGCTTTGCCATTATTTACAGCGAAATATGTAAGACTTTTTTCCATTTCTTTATTACCAAGTCTAGTCTTAGTATTTTTAACATGATAAATATCTGTATCTCGAATAAGATTTCTATTAATTGAATTTACAACTTGGGTAGATATTTCTTGCATATTCCCATACATTTCAACATCTAAATTCTTTTGATCTACAATAGAACACTGTCCCCATTTTCTTGGAGAGTAAATATTATCGATATATTTTTTTCTAAAAAAACCACTACCATCATGCAAATTTAGTACTAATTTTACATTTTCAGATTTAATATAATTTTTTATTCTTTTTACAGATTTGAAATCAGGATCATTTTTAGAAAGTTTTGCAAATTTTCTATTCATATCACCATAAGGACCACGTGATCTTTTAATTATTGAGAAAAAATTCAAATTAGGTATTACCCAAACAGAACCTTTTGTAATATCATAATGAGTAGCAATTAAAGAAGCTGCCATAAAAGCTCCCGGTTCATCACCTTGTATTCCACCAACTAGGAGTAAGGTATTATTATCTTGTTTACCTTTTTTTATAAAATCAAAATCAAAATTTGGAACATTAGCATTTAAACTTACACTTAATAAAAGTATAAAACTAAATAGTCTTAATATGCCAAGGCTCATATCTTACTCCATCATTATTATTAATTGTATATCTAACATCAATATATTTTAATTTTCTAATTTTTAAAAATTCTTTTGTTAATGCAAACCTTGGAGTAAAGTTAGCATAACCAAACCCTTTTTTCCCTACATCAAAATCACCAACACTATGATAAGTAAAAGCAGGAGGAGCAATAGATTTAGAAGTAATACTAATATTTCCATGTTCTTTATCTAATTTATCTAAGAATAGTTTTGTTTGTTTAACAATACTTCTTATTCCAGAAGTTAAAGTAAGAGTGTTACCTACATCTTTTTTCATTTCATGATAAGTATCTAAAGATTTACCTTTAAATAAATAATGACCAGTTCTTGGAACTTTAATTATTTCTCTTTTATTAATTTTATTTGTAATATTATTAGAAATTCTTTCACCAAAAAAACCGTGATTTAAGGGATTATTATAGAATATTGATTCAAAAAAATCTAATTCTTTTTTTGTAAAAGCACCAATATTCCTCGAATACTTAGCTGTTCTTAACATATCATCAAAACTTAATATATTAAAATTTCCATATCCAACATGTCTTTGCGTTAATTTTAATTTTTTTCTAATAGATTGAAGTTCTTTTAAATATAACTTTTCTAATACTATATCATCATTCTTTTCTATAATACTTTCATTATTAGCAAAAGCATTTGTGTTTAATGCAAGCGTTGAAACACCAACACTTGTTACTTTAAAAAAATCTCTTCTATTCATCTTATTTTTATAACACCATTTTTATATCATTATGTTCACCAAGAATTTTATATAATTCTTTTCGGTCATCTTCATTATGAACAAGTAATTCTAAAGTATAACTTTTGAATTTACCTTTTTTACTAACATTAGATTCTTTAATCGTATGTTCTCTTTTTAAAACAACTTCTTTAACCGTTGTTTTAATACTAATTGTTTCTAATACAACCAGTTTATAAATCCAATTACATGGATAATCTAATTCTAATTTTTCTTTACTTAAATCTATCATTCTGTCTTAATCCCTTTTAAAATTTCCACTTTTACCACCTGATTTACTTTCAAGTTGTACATTAGAAATTACCATCGATTTATCAATAGCTTTTACCATATCATAAATAGTTAATAAACCAACAGAAACACCTGTTAAAGCTTCCATCTCTACACCTGTTTGACCATTTAACTTTGCAGTTACAATTAGTTTAAATCCAGGTAATTCAGGTTTCTCTTCTATATCACAGTTTATTCCACTTAATAATAAAGGATGGCACATAGGAATTAAATCACTAGTTTTTTTAACAGCCATAATTGCTGCAATTACAGCTGTTTGTACAACTGGCCCTTTTTTAGTAGTATTTTCAACAATTGCATTAAATGCATCATCTGACATTGTAATCTCACCAGAAGCTATCGCAACTCTTGTTGTTTCAGTCTTTTCTGATACATCTACCATCTTTGGTCTATTATTATCATCTAAATGTGTTAAGTTCAATTTTTTGCCTTTTATCTAATGAAATATTATATTGTAAAATTAGTTAAATAAGAATTAAGCAATATTTAAATATAATGTGTATTCAAAATTTTAAAAAGAAAGTGGGTGAACTTTACATGCCAGGCATTAAAGTAAAAGATAGTGAATCTTTCGACGAAGCATACAGACGATTTAAGAAACAATGTGATAGAAATCTTATTGTTACTGAAACAAGAGCTAGACGATTTTTTGAACCAATGACAGAAATCAGAAAAAAACAAAAAATCAATGCTAGAAAGAAAATGCTTAAAAGATTATACATGCTTAGACGATACGAGTCTAGACTGTAGTAATTTGCTATTTCCAAATAAAAGAAGGTCAACAGAAATGTTGGCCTTTTTTTTTAAATAAAAATAAATTAATAAAAGAATATTATACTAATAAGTAAATCCTCATTTCAAATTCTAAAAGAATATAAATAGATACCTCCATACAAATAAATATTAAGAATAAGGTAAAAAATATTTTGATAAAAAGTCTAGAATCTAAGATAGATTAAAATGATAAGACAATAAAGAATATACGTTAAAAATTAGTAAAAGAATATAAAATAGACAGAAATGATAAAAAGATGTAAAAAAAGAGGCTAAAAAAAAAGCTTAGCTAAAAACACGGTAATGTTTTAAGCTAAGCTTTGTATATAAAAACTCAAGAGCTGGCAGCGGCCTACGTTTCCACAAGGGGACCCTGCAGTA
>PJEL010004476.1_pt1 | contig 11518 bp, 9 predicted proteins | sample 1853271 | NCBI WGS metagenome assembly PJEL01 (sample SAMN08108733, study PRJNA415343) | Invertebrate metagenome, whole genome shotgun sequencing project. | host: Globobulimina | place: Sweden: Gullmar Fjord | collected 2015-08 | reverse complement strand
TCAACACTCTGGTCACCCCTCTGTATTGAGTCTTACTTCGAGTTGGAACCAGTTTCCCAGATTCCATCGTAAGACTGCCTCGTCGTTATGTATGTTTTCTCCTCAAAAGAATAGAGACATTCATGTCAGAAACGAGTCAAACGTTGTGACTCCATTCCTCTTTCTGAGGAGATGGGGCAAGTTTCTATTTCGTATGGTACCAATAGATCATGTATTGTATTTTCTATCTGTATAAAACACCTGAGAAGCATGTTGTATCGTCTGATATCTAGAGTTTGAGTTTGACTCAATGAGTCAATCAATCTCAGTGAGTTCAATTGACTCATTGAGTCGAATTGCTATGTGACCGGTCTCGACAGTGAAACAACCCATCTACTCCCATCAAGCGATTGATTCGATGGGCGTACACATCCGACTTTACGGTACATGATCCGTCGCCTTGCCTTTATGAATAACTTCAGTTCCTACATGCATAGATAACAGCAAAGGTTTTGTCTTTTACTCGACTATATCTAGTAGGGTACCTTGAGGCACCACGGGAAGGACAGCAGCTGCGTCTTTGGCAACCTTGTTACCTACGGGCTTGAACCCGTGCGACTGTTTGTACTTTTTCGTCGGGGAGGGGGGCCTATTTGTAACCTTTGATAGTTCTATCGTAGATATATATACTTGATTCCTTCATTCGTATCGACGATGAATGGATTCCTGAGGGATGGGCAACATGACATTGACACACATGGTTTTGGATGGGCCAGGGACTTGGGTTCTATCGACATGTTCCGCGAAGAGGAAGGAGTTCGAAGAAAATATCCATCAAATTCCATACCTGGGCACACCCGGGATAGGATGACTCGGCCTGTGTTTGGAAGAGGGCAGGACATCCTGTCAAGAGGAGTTCAGATACCAGTTCCGTACAATCGACCTTTTCAATTCCATCCTGTACAAGGTGAACGTCACTATTATATCTCAGACAATGTTTTTGTGAACTCTGGTCATGGTGGAGCTTCGGATGAGACATCGAAAGAAGGACAACATACTGAGCATGACCAGAACTCTGCCATTCCTGGTGTGCCTCAGGAGGTGCCTATGCAAGAGAATACAATGAAGGAAACTGATGCATCAAAAGTTTCACGTAAAGGAAGGAGAAGGCTTACTGTGGATGTGAGTATGCTCGGTGATAAAGCGATTGAGATGCTGGGCCAACGGAACAAGGCTGAGGCTGAACATTTCATTTGTACAATGACAAGGGCACAATTGCGTCGTGCTTTTGAAATGTTGTACGATACTTCCACGTCAAGTTCAAATAACACATGGCTAAGAAATAAACTCTTGCAGGCAATCCAATCAAATGCACAGTATCAATATGGAGCCCTTGTCTGTCCTGACAAGGATGGTGTGCAAAAAGGACAGTCAAAAGAAAGCTCGCAGTCTGGGGATGATAGAGCTGGTGGGATAGAAGTTCCAGGAGAAGAGCATGCGCCTTCAGATAATGCACCGACCAGCACGAGGCATAATCACATTGCCCGGATAGCTTTGGAGAGAGACAATACCTGGGACATAAACCGTGCTCTTGCAACAGGAAACGATTCTTCCTCCAAGAGTGATCATCAACAAATCACTGGCAATGATGGTGCTATTGATGACAAACATCGCTGCATAGAGCAATCCTCCAGTCGTTGGCAGCTTCCAGCATCCAATGATCAGCACATGGATATGACGACACATCACAATGTGCCAGCTCAGTATCGTCCTGTTCCACACAACACCGTTGCGCACGATCCCTTGCAATTGCATGATAGGTATGGGGCAGAAAATATGGCAAGTTCAGACGTCACGTTACCAACCTTGCATCATCTTCATACTATGATGAATTCTATGGAGAGGAAATTTTATACAAAGTCCATCCAAGAGTCTCTCCAGAGAATCAAATCTTCAGATTATGAGACGTACCAACAGATACTTGGAGAGGTTCCAGAATATCCCTCAGAGACTCAGCAAGGAAGGAGATATCGAGAACAGTTATATCCTGTTGCAATACAAGAGAGGACCATGATGCAACATGCAGCACCCAAGCAAAGTGTTCCAGCACAGCTTCCCCCTCAAAGGTTGATCCAACCACCATGCTTTGAAGCACGTGGTCATCACAACAGTATTCAACCAGGTGTAGAGTATTACTATTGATGGATGGGTGTGCTGAACTGGCAGTGTCATTCTGCAATGGCTGTCAATTCTCAACATCATCTTTTGTTGCTAGAGAATCATCTCATCTAATTTTCGAGAATTGTATAGAGAAGAAGGTATATAGAGCAGCCATATATGTATGTACTGGCTATATTATCTATTTTTTGGAATTGAATTTGAGAATGTTTCATTAAAATTTGTGTCCAACGGCATGGATGTGTAGCTCACGTGCTGTTGTTTGATTACACATTATGTAATGTAATGTAATCCAACCATCATTCATTCAATATTGCACATCTATACTCGTTTTTCATATACTCAGCTGTGTCTTCCACAATGCAACAAGCTTCCAGCTCCAAGAAACAAACCAAACACAGCTGCACTACTAACAGTTGTCTGTCCAATATATCTAATCTTGTACAACCCAGGCACTTTGTACCTAAAAGCCTCGTACGTCCCATACATAGCACCTATAATATCCATATCCATATCATACGAGATCAAGATAGACTTGGACCGTTCATATCACGCACCAATAGACGCTCCAAGAGCACCACCAACAGCTGCCCCAGTGGCAACCCTATTCGCACACTGCTGATCCAACAATGCCATTATCCACCCTTTGTATACTCTTTTCTTTCTTTTTATTTCCTTCTTCTTCCAAGATCGGCACGCATGTGTTGATTTGAGCACGTGGCATTCAACTTTGGAAACCTAAAAGTCTATTTAAAGCGCCTTTGATATTTCAAAGTCGAATTTTAGGCCATGTACTAGAATTGTAGAAACGAAAAGGCATTAAAAATCTTCTTATAACAGTAATAGAGTCTATTCGAAGGAAAGAAGAGGAATAGAACCCATGATTGCCGGGACACGAGTGTCTGGAGGACCTGTACGTTTGCTGCAGAAGCCCACCAACGGAAGAACGCATCAAACACGTCATGGATTGGAAAAGAAATATCTTGGGATTGCCGATCTTCATCATCCAGGAGCGCTTTCTTCCGGAATCGGTGGAGCATGGAACTTCAAGGATAGGGTTAGAGTTCCTCAGAGACCCTCTGCTGTGGACCCTGCTGCTGCTGTAGCAACTACCCCTGCTCCTGTATTTATGGGAAAGGCAGTGTTGAAACTCTTGTCTGGTGGATCACTAGAAGACATATTCATGTCAATGCCTGTGAATCAGGCTTGTAGAGAGGCCGCGGTTGTGATGGTATGTGTTCTCTTTGTGGGATTCTTTGGGAAGAAGGTGTTTCACTCGATCAACAGTAGACTCCAAGACTTTTCCTATTATATGTTTAAAACCCAAGATCCCATCTCTGCTCAAGATGAGGATGCAAAGAGATCACGGGAAGAAAATCGCGCTCGTAGAAATGTGTTGCTTGGGCTTTTGGATGCATTATCAACCCCAGTAGAGGCTCTAATTCCAATCTACTGCTCCATGTTTGCATTGAATGTCTTGTTGACGATCGGCAAAGTAGCCATGGCAAAATTAACGATTGCAAAGTCTCAACAGCAGCTGAACTTATTACGGAGTGTGTTTGAAAATATGTGTTCAAAGGGCATAGAGTTTTTGTTTGAAAGTACAGAGTTGGTATTGGTAGTGTTTATTGGCTGGACACTTTTGAGGGTCAAAGAAAAGGCGATTGCGGCAATTGCAGATATTGTGAAATCAAGCAGTTTTCATGAAAATGATGTGATGCGATTCTTGCAGCCATTTTCTCAATTGCTCACATGGGGAATCCTTCTTGGATCCATACTCTCTGCTCTCTTGGTGGTTGGTATTGATGTGGGTCCCATGTTGGCTGTTGGTTCAGTCTCCACCATCGCGATAGGTTTCGCCGCTCAGTCGACAGTCAGTAATCTAGTTGCTGCATTGAGCTTGTACACGAATAGATCATTCATTACAGGCGATCGGGTACAATTCAAATCTTTAGGAGGTAGCACGGTCGTCTCTGGGACTGTCAAAGACATCCAGCCAATGAAGACACTGGTAAAATGTGACAACGGAAGTTTAGTATACGTGAATAATAAAGATCTCGCCACAAGTTTGATGGTTGTGAATGAGAGTGAAATATCCAAGTCAAAATTGTCTTCTTCAATTCCTGTTATTGAGGAAGAACTGATTGTGCAGTACAAGGACGTGGATAAAGTGCAGAGCATTGTCGAAGAAATTGGTGAGTTTTTGAAAATGCATCCAGATTTGGATACCCATCTCACGCGAAGATGCTGTGTCATGGGCTTTTGTACTGACGGTGTTCGGGTTTTGATCAAAGGAACCATGGCTGTACACGCCAGATCACGCAGGGGGGAAGTCTATACTGACATTTTCCTCACATCAGAGCGCATCGTGAGAAAGCATGGAGCATTCTTAAGTCAAACATTTGGATATGAAATGCCCAATCCATTAGATTAAATATCACACGTGTAATGCATCATCTACTATATAGTTCATTTCTGTTGAATGATTTTTTCCGCTACAAGTCTTCCTGACCACAAGGCACCATCAAGTGTCGCTGTCATCCTATGATCACCAGCGACAAAGATGTTGTCAGATAATTGCAATGGTTTGAAAAGATCAGTTGGTGGTGTCTGATTAGGTTGGGCAAAAGGTATACGATATGTCTTGAGATGTTTCCAAGACTGTACAGCAGCAGCTCCAAACCAGGAGGAGAGTTCTTCCTTGACCTGTTGCTGCAGTTGTTCTTCTGTAAGATTATCTCTTGTTCCAATAACAGACACAGAGATTAGAGACTTTCCTTGAGGGGCATATGAAGGAGACACCTCTGATGGAACACAGCAATTATTAACTATGCTTCCACGGTTATCCCCATCCAAGTACAAGTAACTTCCCTGACGTGGAGGTGAATCCGCTGAGAAATAAAGACAACAGGTACCTACTGGTTCTTTCGACGTGCTCGGTGATGATTCCATCTCACGACCCAAGAGTGCAGATGCTTGTGGACCTTCCGTTGCCACAACCACCTTGCTGGCATGCATTGTGTCTCCACTCTCTAATGTGACAACAACACCATCCTCTCCTTTCTCTATAGACCTCACTTTTGTATTCAACACAATTCCATCCTCAGGAAGCCGCGACGCAAGCTGATCAGAGACTGCCCCAATACCACTAGAAGGAAGACAGTTTTGACCTGTTGCAAGCATCCTCATCACAAAATTAAACAGCTTTGACGTGGTTTGAAGATTCCTATCAAAGAAAATCCCCCCTAAAAATGGCCTAAAGAATCTATCAATAATGGAATCACTAAAACCTTCCTTTTGCAGACATTCCAAAATCGTCGTCTCCTCAGAGTCCCTGAGAATACTTTCTACACTTGACAGCAGCGTCCTTGTTCTATATACACCCACCAATATTTTGTCAATTGGAGAACCAATAGGATTAGTCAAACTACCCAACCCATCCATCAGATGCCTGAAAGGATCCGCGACAATGTGAAATCCCCCCCCAAACCGAACCAAGGCTCCAGCATAAAATGGTTTGAGATCCAATGCATCATAATCCAATGCCTTTTTTGCTTCTGGATATGACGTCAGGAATATCTGAAACCCTCTATCAAGCAAGTATCCATCAACAACATCCGTTCGAACTCGTCCACCGACCCCATCCGAAGCTTCCACGACTGTCACTGGAATGCCATTCGAGTGGAGATTGACAGCACAGTTCAGACCAGCAACTCCAGCGCCAACTACCACCACATTCTCCTTGATACCATTAGATTGACATAAAACAGTCCGATCTGACCTTGGAAGAACACGAGAGACGGAAATCAGGCTAGTAGAATGACGTGGTCCATGTCCCTTGTTGGCAAAGCTGGACATGTGACCACTCGTTCTCTGACTCTGCCCGATGAGAATCATCCTGTAGTACAGTTTATGTGTTTATGTGTAGCTTACAATAGTAGTAGTTATAGTTATTGAGTACTATCGCACGAGGGTCAAAGATATCAAGCAGATATCAAGAAGAAGAACTAGGCCATGGAGAATCAGAAACTTCTTGCAGATATCTATCCATCTATCAATCTATCTATCTATCAATCAATTGTAACTTCTCATCCTGTAGTGGTCTGTTGCTAGTCGAAGCATTGCCGACCACATGGCTGATTCAGAAGAAAATCTGGCATCATGTTGGTACACTTGGAGCTCCCCCTTTAAAATATAGGCGCCCCATTTTGTAGATTTCGTCTCTGGATCAGTGCCATCCCATACCTCGTGAGAATACCTAATGAATACAGAGTTCCAGAAATGTCTTTGTCTCCAATAGTCCTTTTCTGTCAATACTATGCATACATGGCTATACGTGGGATCTTGCATCAGCAATCGAACCCTCTTGACAGCCTGATGAACTTCGTCAGATGTAAAGTAGTGATGGTCTTCATGTTCTCCACACCCTTCGACATGAAGCGCCCCAAGCTTCTTTGCATGTGCTTCGACAGTAACAGGGGATCCAACACCAGTTAAAAATACTACAGCACTATTCTGTAGGGTCGAGATATGTGTGTGGTCACCAGGGTGTGGTACTGGAGAGTCTAGATCTGATGCAGACATATCCAGTGTCCGTGTTTCCCTTGGAGGCACGATACATCGTAGCGATCCTGGCACCATCACTGTTTGGACCCTCAACGTATGTCTTGGTATCATTCGTTCTATCAATCGTATTGTATGGCTCACTCGCTCCTCTCCAGCTATATCCACATGATGCACCACCACAGCATCTGCTCTCCTCAGTGCAGGTCCAGGTGGTTCCCTCAGACTACCCCGTGGCATCAGATGGCCATTACCCAGGGGATTATATGCATTCAATGTCACAATGTCAAGGTCCCTCATTAAAGGGAGGTGCTGCAGTCCATTATCCAACAGGACCAACCGAATTGATGGACTGTCAATCAAGATTTCCTTCAAATCTGCAGGATTTGAAGAGTCCCCAACTACCCGTATCGGCGTATCCTTGAAATCATGCTCCATCATGATGGCTTCATCCACCGTACCTCCCCCAAGCTGAATGATCAACGACGGTATTCCATGGAATTGCCAATAATGCATTGCTAAATGCTGGACAAAAGGAGTCTTCCCTGATGCACTGGTCAGGTTTCCAACAGAAATGACTGGCGCAGGGAGAGAATGAGAAGAGAAAATACCAACTCGATACAGAAACTGACGGGTTGATTCCCTGAATTCATATGCAGATGCCAACGTCCTTAGAATAGGTGCCAGAACAAACCCACTGAGAGCTGGCAGTTTTCTGCACAAGTCGATCATCATTATCCCACCGTGATTGATTCTATATACATATGTAAACATACCGTAGTTGAATATCATCTACTGATTGGATCTGTTTCATACGGAGTGCCAGTCCCTCCCTGAGCCTCGAAAACAACAGAGACATGTCGTTCGTACTCTGTTTCTCTATCAGTAGCCTATACTCATCTTCTTTTCTACTCTTTAGTGCATAATCTATTAGAATAATACTACTGCTATGAATCTTACAAGATTTCTTTCTTTCTTTCTGACGTCAACCACATTCTTGGTATGTAGACAGAGTAGGGACTTTACCCTTTACAATCTTTTGTAGAACTTTATGTAGAAATGGATGTCGTAAACGATCGAATCTCTGCATTCACGAGATCTGGTACTTCATCATGTGGACAATGCCCGGCTTGAAGTAGCACACATTCTGCTGTAGGACATGCGTGTGTGATTTGACGAGCTCGTGATGTGGCATCATTGAGAGGATCCAAAGCTCCCTGAAGGACAAGGACAGGTCCTCTGTACAATTCATTGATCAGATAGTTGAGAGGTCTTGGGGATGGAAGGTAAAACACGCTTCGGAAGACTCCAAGTGCCTGTGGATCCTTGCTAGCTCTCCTGATTTCTCTTCCAAGCCATGCATCTGCATTTTCAGGTCGGGTTGGGTACAACCGTTGTAATTGATTCTCTATATCCGCTTCTAGGAATGTAAACAATAGTGTACTGATACCGTTGACGACGATTGAAGGAGGAGGTCGCTTGGGTTTCTCAGCCTTTTCTCGTTCATACGTGTCTATAGAGAATGATGGGTTGATCTGGCCAGCAGAATTCAGCAAGACAAGACCCTTGACGAGACCTGGGTAGTCCGCTGCAACAGAGGCAGAAATATACCCACCTATAGAATTACCTGCCAAGACGACTGGTCGCTTGATAATCTCCGAGATGAAATCTGCCAAGAAATCCCTCCACAAGTCCTGACCATACTCAAGGCTCATCTTTTCACTCCGTCCATATCCTGGAAAGGTTGGTGCGTACACATCAAACCCACTATCAGCTAATTCTCGTACATTTCTTCTCCAATGTTCTCCGAATGCGCCAAATCCGTGGACGAGAACGATGGCAGGTTTGTCAGATTGACCAGATGATGACAAAGCAACAAGGTAGTCGGTCAAGACACCCCTCCATCTGAAATGCTCAAGGGTAGCACCAAAAACAGATTGACCTTGTCTTGTATACGCCATGCCTAGATGGAAATCATTGAGTTCTACGGCTGCAAGAGCTGCTTTTGCCTTTCGTACCCGCGCAGCTCGAGCAGCATCACCTCCAGAGCTTGTCAGCATCCATCCCAACCAGGACAAGGGTCCACGAAACAAGGGTTCTTCATCAAACGGTGCACATTCCCCTTGAGATTCGAGATATTTGATTGCTTCGTGATACACTCGACGTCGAGATAGCGTTCCTGTGGCGTAGAGTGCACGGGTAAAGATGGCTGGGAAGCATCCATTCAGAGTGGCATCGGTGTCAAATGCCTTGATGGCAGCATCCATCTCTGACCAACATTCGGTGGTACCGTGATTCATATACTCCTGTAGGCATTGTAATGATCTGGATTCATTCGAACATACACCAACAGGATACGATGTATTTTCTATTAGTGCTACTGTTGCATTCTTCTTTGAAGAAGATGATACTCTTGATATCTCATTCCATACATACTCTCCACTAAAAGCTGATGCGGCAGGGATATCCTGTTGCAGGGATTCAACTGCACCATGAGCAACAACAATTCCCTGTACCATATCTTTGTCTAGAGGTTCTGTATATGACGTATTTCTAGTCGATACCCACTCTGGGTATGAATCTTCCGAGTAATCACCATGAATCATACAATCCCACATCTCAAACTCCACATCATCCCGACCACAAACACCTCGACGTACATTCTCCACACCCTGTGCCCACCGTACATCATCACATTCTCGTTCTGTCACTACAACACATCCACAATCCATACTATCATCATCTTCATACAATGAGCATATCCTATCAACACATCTCGGAATCACATCCTTCCATGATCCACACAAGACCACAACATCCAGACCCCTCTCCCTGAGTGATGTTTGCAGTGACACAACTGCATCAGCAAGTGCATACGCCATCTCCTCACAATCAACCACACTCGAGTAGATTTCTGAATCAAATACAAAGACAGGAACCACCTGGTTCCCCTGCTCTACCACATTGCACAACCCAGGATGATCATCCAACCTCAAATCTCGTTTAAACCACACCAAGGCAGGTGCTGTCTGACTAGCCAAGCAGCAGAGAGGACGTGTGCGTCCTCTCCCATTATTATACGTACTAGTAGTAGTCTTTCTTCTATGTTTTATTGTATTAATGCCAATGAATCTAGATGGAAGGACATTGAATGGTCGATTGCTGCTACAAAAGAATGGAGAAAATCGTCCAAGAGACATGACATTCACTTGAATGTCACAACCACATGTGTGTGTGTGAAATGTGTGTTTGTATGGTGACGTATCACAAGGATCTCAATGAGATGAGAACTATAGTATTTGTATTATTATTGGTGTTTGTTGTAGATAGATATCTCTATCAATGTCCCATCATCATGATAGATTGCAATTGCAAGAGAGGAGATACTCTCTTTTTCCTCTCTATTATCTACAATGTAGATAGAGATAGTACTATAACAATACGTATCTCCCAGTACGTGGTAGAAATACAGAAAGTATTATTTTGATGCTTTGACTTTGTCAGACAACCTTTAAAGGTTGACCAAATTTGGTTAAAAACATCCAGATTGAATTTTAGGCGCCCTTTCTGGATCGATCGATCGACCCGAGGCAGGATCTGTGGCATACCACTGCTTTGGCAATAGTATCTATGCAACAGTTCTACCTAGGGTATAGAACTAGACATAATGGTAAATTTAAATTTGGTGCGATTGAAGGGTGTTCTCAACGTGGGACCCAACCTTTATAAAGGCTGGGTATAATAATTATAAATGTTGTTCAATCATCCATGACTGGTTTTGATGTGACAGTCTTGATGATAACAAGGAGAGACAAGGTTTTTAAATGGGAATGTTACACAATGTATTGCATATTTTTACATATGGGATTGTAAAAACACACACACATGGTCGAGAAAAAGCAGCATGGCGTGTTTCCTCTTTGATGAGAAAAGAGGTGGAAACTACACATTTGTGGTGAAAACCACCTCTCCATGTGTGTATTTCAAGCCCCCAGTATAGTATGTAATACATACACACAGTGATGACTTGAACACTGATGATGATGATGCTGGTGATCAAGGAGGGCAGGTGCCCCATTGTGGCTGAAGAGATGTGTTGCCTGCAAAACCTGAATCTGTATCAAATCCACCTGGCACAGAAGATATATCCTTGACACACCATCCTGTTAGATTCTGATTGAAGGCACTGGCCTTAAAGAACATCACACTCATATCAGTTACTGATGATGTATTCCATCCACCAATATCCTGATTGAAGACACTGGCTTTATAGAACATAAACTGCATATCAGTAACTGATGATGTATCCCATGAACCAATATCCTGATTGAAGGCTTTGGCATATTTGAACATATAATTCATATAAGTCACTGATGATGTATCCCATGAACCAATATCCTGATTGAAGGCATCGGCATAAGAGAACATATTACTCATATCAGTCACTGATGATGTCGTCCAATTACCAATATCCTGATTGAAGTCAAATGCTTTATAGAACATATACTTCATAGTAGTAACCGATGATGTATTCCATGAACCAATATCCTGATTAAAGTCTTCGGCAACCCTGAACATCTTACTCATATCAGTAACTGATGATGTATCCCATGAACCAATACTTTGATTGAAGACCTTGGCATCACTGAACATAAACTCCATAGTAGTAACTGATGATGTATTCCAATTACCAATATCCTGATTGAAGACCTTGGCATTCCTGAACATCTTACTCATATCAGTAACTGATGATGTATCCCATGAACCAATATCCTGATTGAAGGCATCGGCATAAGAG
>PJEL010004475.1_pt1 | contig 11521 bp, 14 predicted proteins | sample 1853271 | NCBI WGS metagenome assembly PJEL01 (sample SAMN08108733, study PRJNA415343) | Invertebrate metagenome, whole genome shotgun sequencing project. | host: Globobulimina | place: Sweden: Gullmar Fjord | collected 2015-08 | reverse complement strand
AAGAAAGCACGTGCATTAATAAACGGGGTACAAACAGGAAAAACCCACAACAACATCGCCTGAATATCATCTCCAATGACGCATCATTCAGCTAGCTACTACACAATAGTGCATCAGCTACTGCTGTCTTACTTTCTGGCGCTTCCCTAAGAATTTGATAAGGGAAACATGATGACGAGGAGCCTCAGTAATGCTCCCCCCGGATGAAAATGCTGCAAACCTAAGCAACGATGCCAAGGCCATTTATCAGGTGAGGGACAAGGGAGGATTATATTACATGGTTATAGTAATAGCCTGGTATCCCATTTCTCCTCCCCCACACACTCCCTCCCAAGTCACATCAAAACAACAATGCGACTTGGGAGATAATACACTAACCCGGCATCATCCTCCACTGCAGGAGGAGGAGTAGGTTGACCGGGCTCAGATTCAGTTTCATCGTCTAGTTTGGAGGGTTTCATCACCTCTCCAGTTGCAACGCTATCAATAGTGCACAGGCTCGCCCCCACCTCTACCTGAAAGTATAATCAGTGTGTCAAAACAACTCATCATGTAAAACGATTCAAATCACTCGATGCTGCATCATCGTACGTTGTCATCAACAGCCACGTGTTGTTTAACGAGGACCCCAGAATGGAGGCTGCGAATGTCAATAGATATTTTATCTGTGTCAACAACCACTATAACATCATCTACATTAACTGATTCGCCGACGGATTTCTCCCAGCTCACAATGGCCCCTATAGTGGAATAGGAGCTAGGATTATTATCATTCATCAACCATTCGATATCTTTCTTCTCTCTCTCTCTGGTTCACTCTTTAAATCGAGAGATACCACGCCACGTGTACAAGTGGAAGGAATAAAGAGGATCACAGAAAATGGACAACTCTTGCACAGTTCTTCTCTATCCTTCGACGCCGCTTTATTCAATGACACATATACCACATACAATACCAAACCTACCTTCCGTTATGCTGTCACCGAGTCCAGGTAAGGGTACGACCACCTTATCCCCAACCACTTGGCTACCATGAAATTGACGTCTTATTCCAAGGAGACACCAACCACCATCCAGACATTGCCCTCTCCAACTTATTACCCCATTGCCCCACGACTCTCTCACCGTTCTTGAGCCCCGGCGAGCAAGCCTGGCACTGCAGGACAACCCTAACATCACTGTATGACCACTCGAGGACCACCGATCGCCCGAATTCTAGTTAGAAATACGGAAATGTGTATGCGGTTAACTGGACTTGGGTCTAGCAGTAATGAACGGGGTTAACGGGGGTCTTATGACGACCCTAACCCTAACCCTAAAAAAAGAATCAAACCGAACCCTAACCTTAACCCTAATCCTAAACCAAAAACCCTGACCCAAGCAGAAATGTATGACGTGTTAACTGGGGTCTTGCGATGAGTTGTAGGGTTGCTGTTGGGCTGGCTGGCACGATCCCTCTGCAGTGGTCAGTTGTTAGTGTGGAGCCGGTAGAGTGAGAGAAACGAACGCCCAAGGCAATGGCTTTAAATATAAGCTATATTGTTGTTGGATGGGTTTCTTGGCGACGTGGACATTACAAACAGGCCAGCTCGCCAAACCCCACTCGCCACTCAGTTGCTGCCCTGACTCCCTAACCCTAACCCTAGCTTTAACTCTAACACTAAGTCCTAAGTCTGGCCCTAAAACCCAACCCTCACTCCCTAACCCTAATCCTAACCCTAACCCTAACCCTAACCCTAACCCTACTTCGAGATTAAGGTATAACCTCGTTGGGAGTTAGTTATTACTATGGTTGCATGACTGTTCCTGGTGCTGGTGCCTCTGATAGTGCGGGAATATACACATACGTTAGGGTTAGGGAGTTAGGGTTAGCCCAGCAACGCGTTGATCAAGTTAGCGTACATGGAATGAAGTCTGATTCGTGTTGAAAATGGCTGGGTTAGGGTTAGAGTTAGAGGTAGGGGTATCATCATCGGGTTGCATTGCTTATTAGGTTTCAAATACCGATTTCTGAGCTGAGCTTCACGGTGCTGACCCAGTGCGCACAACAGGCTTTTATTCAGATCTTATGAACCTAGACTATTCAGCTTCAGCATGAAAATATCTAGAGGGGATGGCTTATTTTGCCTTGTCTTCGCATGCTATATCCTCTCCTTCTCTGATGTGGAGGTGGGTAGACTCCGAGACCTGTATGAGGTTGCCTCTGTTGCAACCGTTCCTTGTGATAACTGGTCCATGTCATCAGCCTGACTATTTTTGCACTCTTTTGCTTCACACTGCTGCATTTTCCATTCACGTTTTGCATGCTGTGAAGTCCCATGATTCTGTCATGCAGTGGTACCCCCGTAGATGTATGTTAGATACGGATGCATGAATTCACGAGAATTGTATTGTGTCTCCTCCTCTCAGGGATTTACATTTACCTTACGAAATATTCATCATCGGGGCCGGAGTTGTAGGATGTCACTTGCACAAGGAGACTCAGTCACATTCCGACAAGTGGTAAGAGACTGAACTAGTCCTATGTAAATGGTATTGAAAGATATAGATATATTTTTGTGTAATAACAGCAGCGGTGCCTTTTACAGTAATAGTAACTGAGGTCAGGTGTAGTATTGCATTGGCCAAGATGAAGTACGTGGCTTATAATAGATCATTCTCTTCTTCTCAATATTCTGAGCCCCCTCCCACTTAATATCTCTCCCTAACCATATCATTCCAACTGCATACAGATAGCAACTCGAGTAGAAGTCCTATCAAAACAGGTATAGCGAGCTGGTATCTGTTCACCTCCTCTCTCCATCTTTCTACATGTATGTATATCAATATGCTTTACGACTACTGCCCTACCCCTCTTCAGGTCGCTTCACTCACTGACCAGGTCAAGGCACTTCAAGTCCCATCAACAGCTGTACCGGTGAGTACTGAAATACCCCAAATTATGTTCAATTAAACTGTAGAACCTGTACGACCTGGTCTAAAGGTTCTACAGCTGATGGTTTGGGTAAAATGTATTTGATCTTGCTGATGAAAAACAACGTATTTACCTGTGCTAAGAAATCATATCCACGTTGTCACACATCTTGGAGCATCTTATACGGAACTATGCTTTAACCGCAAGATCACAATATCTATCTCCTAGGTGGGTCGGGTCTCTCGATGGGTACCTACCCCTGGAGCTCCATCGTTGGAGGTACACTACTTAGATGACTAACCCTAAGCCTATTTGATATCACTTTATCCTAAGCCTAAAATTGTAAGGTGGATCCATGGTTTGATACGTCAAAGGCTCCACAGAACACATACAAACCGAAAGATCCTTATATCGGAACAGTGGTATGTGTAATCATCTTTCTAGTGATGATTAGTTGTATTAACAGTGAGAAAGGTGTAAAGCAGTGAGTGAGTTCTTACTGCGAGTTGTTTGTTTCTTGCTTCAGGTAAGTGTGACTCAGTTGACTGGACCGAAAGCAACTGGTGAAGTGCGCCAAGTGACCCTATCAATGGAAGGAAAAATGCCTTATTGGGTGAGGTGGTCGCATGCACTTGAAATCCATTGTGTTTAGTATAGCTAGCGGTTAGGAAGGAAAGAAGGAAAGAAGGAAGGAAGAAGTGTAATGCACATTCCTTTCCTCCACCCCTCTACTACTTTGACATTTTAGGAAGGACAAAGCCTAAGTGTAATCCCCCCTGGAACTGATCCTAAAACGGGCAAACCTCACCGTCCAAGGTGATTTTGATTGATACGATGTCTGCAATGACAATATTTATTGATGTGGTAATCTTGTTGTTAAATGTTAAATCAGAACAACTGATGCAATGTGTGTACTTCTTTTTTAATTTTTAACCTCAAGGTTATATTCGATTGCCTCCACTCGATACGGTGATGATGGATCAGGGAAGACAGTTTCTTTCTGTATACGCAGGGCTCGGTGGGTTGTCCATTTACGTCTATGTGTGTGTTGCTACCTACCTTTATTGATTGAATCACCCGTCCAACATACCCCCCAACTCTCAGCTATGTAGACCCGGCGACTGGCGTTGATGGCCCTACCAAAGCAGGTGTTACCAGCAACTTTCTATGTGATGCTAAGCCTGGTGACAAGGTCAGGAGGTTTCTAACTTGATATTACAACTTAGAGCGTTCCATCGTCGCTCCAACTGCTGAATAGCACTTCTGCTCGCTCTAGGTGATGTTGGCTGGGCCTACAGGAAAGATATTACTCATGCCAGAATCAGAGGTAATCACCAGCAGCTACTATTAGAGGGCTGATGAGCATCTCTTTTTGAATTTTCATTCGCGTATTGGGTGACCCCCTTCCCAAAGCCATACAACACAGATATCATTATGGTTGGTACAGGGACTGGTGTTGCGCCTTATAGAGGGTTCCTAAGGAGGTGAGTACGAGTACATTTGTTGATATAGAGAGCCGAGCAATGGTTAGGATGGATGGTTTAGAGTTTACTTCTGCGTCTTCCACCTGACTTGGTGGTCAGAGCAGTAGGTGATGATCAATGTTCACATTTGCGAGCAACAACACTGCTGTGTTGTAATATGAGCTCTTTCTTGACACAAAGCACACTTTGAATCCTTTCTATCATAAGGCTCTTTATGGAGAATACCCCCGCCACTGCAGGTAACATATGGAAACATGAGAGAGAGAATGGCTGTAAGGATGAATCTGGATCAGAGTATTCCTGACCTGCATGTCGCTTTTTGTATTTTACTTGAAGCATATTGTGGAGTTGCGTGGCTATTTTTGGGAGTTGCAAACTCAGATGCTCTACTCTACGACCAGGACTGGAAGAAGATTGCGAAGCAGTATCCTTCTAACTTCAGGTGAGATGATACATGATATGGCGTGGCTGCTTGTGGGAATCAAGTGAGCCGGCTCAATGAAGATGTGTTTACACTTGTATGCGTGTTTTCAAGGTACGATTTCGCATTGTCTCGAGAGCAAAAGAACAAGAAGGGTGGGAAGATGTATATCCAAGATAAGATGGAGGTGAGACATTTGTGATTGGGAACGTTGGAGGAATTCTGCCACGGCGTTTGCGGATTGATTGAATGAATGAAATGAAGCGTCGTTTTAGGGGTCTTGATGGCAATTTTCCTCCCCCCTTTTCGTAGGAGTATGCTGATGGGATATTTAACAAGCTGGAGAAGGGCGCACATATATACTTCTGCGGCCTCAAGGGTAGGGTAGTGCTATATTTCTTTTTGGCCTATGCCCAATTGCACTGGCTGTGTATGTACTCACCTAATGATATATGATTTTTCTCGCTTCAGGGATGATGGATGGCATAATTCCTATGCTAGAACGTGTTGCCAGTTCTAAGGTAAGCAGCAGCTAAGCCTATGATGGCAAGGAGGTGGTGTATGCGTATAATGTGCTCTGCTTCCATACCCCCCTGTGCTTATGATACTGGTCATACAAGCCACCTGCCCAATGTTTCCAAACCAATGGTAGAAGTGACCGTGGTACCACATAGATGTTGCTAATTGTGGTACGCCATGGAAGTCAGTCTGTGTCTGCCTGCCTTGTTGTATTTATACTGTACTAGGTGTGAAGGCACCAGTAACTGTAATTACAGTCATACTGACATTTCCACCCCTCTCTCTCTCCAGGGCCTGGTATGGAAAGAAACGCTGTCTAATCTCAAGAAGAAGGGGCAATGGCACGTGGAAGTGTACTGAATGACCTGCTGGTTTGAGAATTAAGGAAAGGTACTCTTCTCCTCAGTCTCACACTCCAGACTTGTACAAAAACGAAAAATCCTTATTGTGAAGGAACTGGGGGGCGGCAATGGCCTGCCTGCTTTTAGAGAACATCCAAAGGTATATGCAGATAGGATAGGAGTAGAACTGGCTATAGTATAGTTATGCTGATGAGTGACTGCAGCCGCACCTGAATTGGGTTGTCTTTGCTGTTTTCCCCCGCTGAACCCTGAAGGAATTGTAATTATAACTTTACTAAATATGTTAACCCTACCTAGGACACGCATGAAGAGTGATACTTTACTCACTACAAGAAGATATGTGTCATTAGATTTAAACGAGGGGTTGTCATGTGACCTATGCGGAAGAGTACACGTGTCATGTTTCAAAGCCATACGATTCGTTGTCGGTTACACACTGTCAGTTACCCTTTTTGTAACCGCTGCGTCACACTGCGTCATCAAAACTGAGCCTCCGTGCGCTCACAACAATCAATCCAAGCTATCTAATGAAGGGGACAAGCGTATTATTATTCAAGCTTCAGAACTAGTCCGGTCCAGTAGAACGAACGGCGAGGATAATGACTACTCGTTTTTCTATTTATATTTATCGCTTGACATGAACTTCTTCTATCTGCAGAATTTGTGATTTTCCAGCTTAGCTTAGCGAAAAGCCAACCACAGCTCTGTCGTGGCGTGTTACGCAGTAGAGTGCTTCAACGTCAATGTTGTGGTTTACGCTAACCTCATTAACTTCTTCTGGGTTCAGAATAGGCTGCTGCTGCAGATGATTATCACAAAGAGCTGAACTGCTGTGTATTCCTTCCTTTTACTGGTATCTGAGTGTGAGAGAGTCAATTATTACCGGAAGGGTGAGTGAGTGAGGGATTTCTTAACTCCCCCCTGACCTTTCAGGGTGAGGCCGTAATGCCCCCCATATGTAACATCCGGATGTCACGCTGTTGGTATAAACAACATACAATAGATGTATACCTATAGAGGTGTACGTAATCATAGAAATCGCACTTCCATACGCCCACGTTCGCGGAAGGATATCGGCGGTGCACTATTTTATCCCTAACACTGAAACCCTAATCCAAACTCTAAATTCAGAACCTTAACCCTAAATCCATAATCCTAAACCCATAACCCTAAACTGTAACCTTAACCCTAACCCTAACCCTAGTAGAGCTTTACCCATTTACAAGGCAAGGCGCAAGGAGAGGCTTATTAGCATTATTATTACTATTGTTATTGTTATTGGTAGTTGTACTAGTATGTGGTGTATTTAGGACGAGACAGTAGCTCATGGAAGCAGAAGACAGGACACCTGCAGGTGAGTCGACTGTGGCAGTAAAAAGTCCGTTGGGATTATTGGAAATGCCTTCTCTTGATGGTGCTATATCTACATCGCAAAAAGCAAAAGATGTAAAAGTAATGATGGCCGAACAAGAAGACGTAAAGCCTGAGGCTTCACAGGCCGTGATGGGGTTGCTGAAGCTGGGTTTGACTTCTTCGTTAGAACCGCAACAACCCATAGAGGAGTTGAACAACGAACCACGTACAATTGTAACAAAGCGCCATTTTGAAATGTGGGACGACCAGTCATCATCGATGTCAGTGGAAGCGCATCAGGATGGGCCCGGAGAATGCTTGCCAGAACAGAGCAGTTCAATTGCTAAATCATGTGAAGAACAGGTAGGGGAATCATCCCCTGTAAAGGTGGAGATAGCAGCACCCCAAGGCGAGTCAAGGGAAACGGAATTGAATTCAGGACAATTAAATAGAGTAGCAGCAGCAGCATCCCCCGTGAAAGAAGAAGGTAGTATGTTACCCCAGCCAGCAAAAAAGAAAAAACGAACCAAGGATCAGACTGGGAAGGATTCCAGTTCTGCCAGTTCTGTAGGGTCGGACTGGGGTGTCCCTAAGGCGTATATTCGCAGAACAATGAAGAGCATTACATCAGACAACATGCTTCTTTCCCGCGATGTACCTCCCTTGGTTGCTTATGCAACGGAGAAGTTTCTCTCGTGGTTCATATCATCTTGTGCTGATGATGTAAAACAAAACGAACCAGACAATAAGACCCGCAAAATTGATTATGGGGATGTAAGTGACATGATATCAAATGGTGGCGGCAAGCTGGGCTTTCTCTCATTTGTTGTCCCTCCCCCATTGCCTTAACCTTTAATGTGTACCTGATATTATCTGTCATGATCGACCGCATGTGTAAAGTCCTCTACATCTGCACCACAAGTGTACATGATAAATAACTAACGTGTATACTGTGAATGACATGCTTACTTCTTCCTCTCTCGTCACAATGAGGTCGCCTTGATATCCTTCAAGAAGAACCATATGTGTAGTGTAACATCGATACACAAGATCATGTGTACTATGTGTTTGATTATAAGTGGTGTGATCATTTCTGCCGAGCAAAAACAAATGATCACATTCATTCATCATCTGTCCCTTAAACTAGCCATCTTTGCCTGAAGTGCAGCAGCCACCCGTTTAACTTGAAACGGCGGATTTGCAATATGAAAGTGATAATTCGGCTAGATTGTAGTAAGGAGAAGGATATACACACATATATATTGTAATTAACGTGAATGGACCAATATCATACACACACTCCTACCCATCATAGCTACGTATGAGCTGAGTTGTACCCTTTTTGCTGGACTGGTTACTAACTTTCTCTAGGTGGGATTGGTGGGTATTCTCTGCCCTCCAGAACACATTCGCGGGAAGGAGCTCAGTCTCAAGCCTTTGCTTTAGCGTTTCAGCTTCTCTTGCCATGCTTTCTTGAGCAATTTCTTTTTGTTCCTCGGAGAGATAGTATATGCCACTTCGGTACTGTCTGCCTATATCATTCCTCTGCATTCCTTTTTGAGTGGGGTCATGAAACGTCCAAAACCTCCTAAGAATGCTCTGCAAGCTCGTTTCACGAGAATCAAACAATACCCTGACAGCTTCTACGTGGCCCGTTTTGCCAGCACAGACCCTAGTGTAGTTAGGGAGGTTATTTTCACCATTACCCCCCTGGGTATAGCCCACCTCAGTATACACTACACCAGAAAGCCGCGCGAGGGCCAGTTCTAAGCCCCAAAATCCACCTCCAGCTAATTGAATTTCCTCCAGAACTGATGAGGGTTTTTCTTCTATAAATCTAGCCATCAGCAAGATAGTCAAGCCTGCATTAATTGCGTTCGCATCAACGGAGTAGTTCTGGCCCTTCTTCACCATCACCACACAAGCTCGCTGTCCGTTCCAAAGTCGTAGTCCCATATTTTCCTTCCATTTTACCCCTTCGCGTTTACTAAGCCCCCAAGGCAGGTTCCTCAGCACCAGCTTGGTAGTATATTCACCATATGACATTGAAGGAGGGACAATCACAGTACCCTCTCGGTTATCTTTTGATAAACCTTGAACCAATTCATGGATGGCCGAGACGTACCAACACTTTCCAACTGGTGGAGAATCTCTCACTAACACTCGTACGCGACCCGTATCAAAAAGAGTCTCGATAGGCTCTCTGGTCACTGAATTGCTAACAGAGAGATCAATGGTAACGAGCCGATCATTTTCATTCAGCAGTTCTGCAAAAGGGCCTGCAGCAGCTCCAACGGGCCTATATTGTGACGATCCGTGGATAAACCTCCTCCTACTACTCATTACTTGCTTCTGCTTTTGCCATGGATTTCTGGAGAAACAAGACAAAACGTTTAACGAAAGTCCCGAGCGAGTTCTCATCATGATTAAACCGCCGAAACACATCATGCAGCGCCCCAGGGCCCTCCATTGCAAGGGAGATCGGTAGTGACCCCGGACCACCATGGTCGATCCTGGCTCTCAGGTCATGTCTGAAAGAACCGTCGAAGGAATTGGAGAAAAAAACGTACGATCAAAGTAGGAGCTATTTCAACTGCGATGTGACTGCCAGCCAGCAACGTACAAACACTTCTCCTTCTTCTTATACACGCACGTAAAAATAGCGTTAGGGCAAGGGTTAGGGTTAGGGTTAGGGCTAGGCTTAGGGTTAGTGTTAGGGCTAGGGTTAGGGTTAGGGTCAAGGTTAGGGTTAGGGTTAGGGTTAGGGTTAGGGTTAGGGTCAAGGTTAGGGCTGAATTTAGGGTTTCAGGTTGGGGTTAGGGTTAGGGTTAGGGGAGAACTCCTAACCCTAAGCAAATCTAATTGTTAAAAATATTATTTTTCCAGCGAGAACTTAAACATCAATTCAAAACAAAACCGACTTTAGAAATCGACCTTTACAAACCGGTCTCAGGTAACCAACATAGAGGTAGGACCCACCAGGGTGAGTGCGACTGAAGGGCGTATGACCCTAACCCTAAACTCTATCCCTAACTCCAACCCAAACCCCCTAACCCTAAACTCTAACTCTAATTCTAACCCTAAATCTCTGACCGTATAACCCTAACCCAAAACCCCAACCTCGTAACCTTAACCCATAACCCTAACCCCATAACCCCATAACCCTAAACCCATAACCCCTAGCCCTAAACTCTAACCCTAACTTTAAGCCTAAGCCTAAATCCTGGCCATTAGAAGTGATAACATTTACACCTCTATCAATGTAATTGCACTTTAACCCTAACCCTAGACCCCAACCACAACCATCAACCCTAACACTCATAACCTGTAACCCATAGCCCAATAATTCCTAACCCTAACCTATAACCATAATCCATAACTCCTTGCCCTAACTCTAACCCATAACCCTAACCCTAGCCCAAACTTTAATAAGGGCGGGCGAAAGAGCAACAGACTCACCGAATAATGCTAAGGGAAGGCTTCCTGGTACGCATCGCCAATAAGCCCGGAGCAAAGGCAATCACATCTGCAACGAAAACAACGTTGAGACAGCAATGGTTAACAGGGAACATAGCAGCACCATCGGAGGAACATGCTGAGGGGGTCGTGGCTGGTATTGTTGAGAATGACAGCGAGGACGCTCTATTCTACCCAACCGAAGGCCAACGGTGGAGAAGGAGGGATGATGTACCACCCTAGTGTGATGATGAAGGAAGGGTCATCAGAAGCAACAGCAAGAGCGGTGTTGACCTCTAACACAGCTGAGGGCATGAGGGAAGCAGGAGAAAGGTTGAGAAATGGAGGCCTTGTGGCTTTCCCGACTGAGACGGTGTACGGTCTGGGTGCAAATGCTCTCCAGGAGGAGGCTGTTCTGTCGGTATTTCTTGCGAAGAAGCGTCCACTAACCGACCCGCTCATCGTCCATGTGTTGGATTTGTTCTCGGCTCTGGAAGTAATGAAATTTGGTGAGGGAGAAGAGGAAGGGTTGGAATCTAGGAAAGTGGTGAGAAGAATAGGAGAAGCCTTCTGGCCCGGACCGCTTACAGTCATTGGTCCCGCTGCAGAGTGCGTGCCATCTGTTGTAACAGCTGGGACTGGTTGGGTGGGTGTGCGTTGCCCATCTCATCCAACTGCAAGGTAAACACGAGGGGACCCCCCACCATCATGTGTGTAGTCGATTGGCATTTGAATTTGTAAATGATGAAAGAGTGTAAACCTATTATCTTTGACAGGAAGCTTCTGGAGGCAGCAGGGGTACCAGTTTGTGCTCCCAGCGCAAATCGATTTGGGCATGTAAGCCCCACAACAGCCGAACATGTACTTCAGGACCTGGCATTTGAAGATATCCTCGTGATTCAGGATGAGGCTACAGGTGATGATGGTGATCTCTGCTGTTCTGTAGGCATAGAGTCGACTGTGGTCAAGGTTGATACTTCAACTCAAACTTTGACTGTGCTTAGAAGAGGTG
>PJEL010004473.1_pt1 | contig 11527 bp, 10 predicted proteins | sample 1853271 | NCBI WGS metagenome assembly PJEL01 (sample SAMN08108733, study PRJNA415343) | Invertebrate metagenome, whole genome shotgun sequencing project. | host: Globobulimina | place: Sweden: Gullmar Fjord | collected 2015-08 | reverse complement strand
ACTACTTAATTCGGTTTGCCAACCTCTGTAGTACCCCTTCTCTAAGCGCGCCGCCAGAAAGGTTAAGCTTTTCAATTCCAAGAAGCTCGAACAGGGCTAGCAGTATGGATATGCCGGCGGCAAAAGTCGGTGCTCTTTCTGCGTGTAGTCCGCTAATGCCCCGCATAGAGATATCTTCTTGCTCTAAGATCTCTTGCTTCAGAGTGTTGAGCACAGCAGGTGTGATACTTGCTGATTCATTACGATGATTGAGTAACTCAACCACAGATTGCACACTGCCGGAAGCTCCGACAACACAATGCCAACCTAAGGCTTTCAGTTCAGTCAAATATTGCCCCAATACGGCTTTAACTTGCGATTGGGCATCGTCGAAATCTAACTGTTGAAATGGAAACGAGTTAAAAAAGCGTTCATTGAAAGTCACGCATCCCATAGAGAGACTGGTTTTAAGCAAAACCTTATCATCATCACCTATGATAAATTCCGTGCTGGCACCGCCGATATCGACCACCAATCGACGACCTTCCGCACACGTTGTCGCAACCATACCTTGATAGATAAACTCGGCTTCCTGCATACCTGAGATGATCTCAATAGGGTGACCAAGAATGGGTAAGGCGCGTTGGCAAAAATCATCTGAGTTGCCGATATGTCTGAGTGTTGCGGTTGCAATAACGGCAACATTATCAGGGGCAATCCCCTCCTCTTTCAGCATTTTTGCAAACATAGCCAAGCAATCCAATCCTCGGTTCAGCACCTCTTCACTTAAGGTACCATCGCCTTGAATTCCTTCGGCCAGTCTGACTTTACGTTTATATTTAGCAATAATTTCAGGTTGGCCACCAAGTGTCTTGGCAACCAACATGTTGAAACTATTCGAACCTAACGTAATCGCTGCGTATGGAGGAGTTTTTGGCATCTATCGCATACTTACGAGTGTCTGCGAGTTTTGTCGTGACGACGTGGGGCGTTACGGTTGCCACTATGTGGCTTTCCACCCGAACCAGAACGTCCCTGAGGTCGACTGTTATGCTTCCGGTGTACTCTGACAGGAGCTGGAATATCATCCAGTAACGCTTCGTTATCATAGTTAGTCACAGGAATAGTGTGATTGATATACTCTTCGATTGCAGGCAAGTTCAACGCATACTCTTCACAAGCAAAGCTAACCGATACACCTTTCTTACCCGCGCGACCCGTACGACCAATGCGGTGTACATAATCTTCGCAATCATCGGGAAGATCGTAGTTATATACGTGAGAAACATCTGAAATATGCAAACCACGGGCGGCTACATCCGTAGCAACCAAGAGATCCAGTTTTCCTTCTGTGAACAACTCAAGAATACGAATACGTTTCTTTTGTGGAACATCGCCGGTCAATAATCCAACTCTGTGTCCATCGCCTTCTAACCAAGACCATAATTTTTCACAGCTGTGTTTGGTATTTGAGAATATAATCGCCTTGTCCGGCCAATCTTCCTCGAGAAGGGTAAGCAACAGACGCATCTTCTCATCCATAGATGGATAGAAGATCTCCTCTTTGATGTTCTTAGAGGTTTTTTCGTTCGGTGCAATTTCAACTTTCTCAGGCTCATTCATATGATCATAAGCCAGCTCCTGCACTTTCATTGACAGAGTAGCAGAAAACAGCATATTCAGACGCGACTTCGCATCTGGCATGCGTCTGAAAAGAAAACGAATATCTTTAATAAAGCCAAGGTCAAACATACGATCGGCTTCATCTAAAACGACAGCTTGAATTGCACTGACGTTAATGATTCCCTGACGAACATAATCTATGATGCGGCCAGTGGTTCCGATAAGAATATCGACACCTTTATCCAGCACTTTACGCTGAACTTCATAACTTTCGCCACCGTAGACGATTCCGACTTTCAGTCCTGTGTGTTTAGCAAGCAGATCCGCATCTTTGGCGATCTGAATTGCAAGTTCACGAGTGGGGGCCATGATAATCGCTCTGGGCTGATTAAGCTGGCGGCCTTCCGGAATAGGGCTGGTAAGCAGGTGATTGAACGTGGCAACAAGAAAAGCTAACGTTTTTCCCGTGCCCGTTTGCGCTTGACCCGCAATATCTTTTTTCTGAAGAAGAATAGGTAGAGATAACGCTTGAATAGGCGTGCAGTATTCAAAGCCGCTCTCGATAAGTGCTGTTTTTATCTCTGTTTGAAGAGAAAAGTCGGCAAACTTCTGATTAGATAAATGTGTTTCGCTCATAGCGGCAGCATACCAGTTGGGGTTGCAATAAGAAACTCAATCGTTTGAAATAGCGACTAATAATAAAAAGTAGCTTTAAAGTCGATTAATTCTACCTTGAAAAGTTTTTTTCAAACCCAATATACAGGTTAAGCCATTAACAAACCAGCAATGGCAACCTAACTGGAGAACATCATGAGCGACAAAATTGTATACCTAAGTGACGACAGCTTCGAAAATGACGTAATTAACTCTGAGCTACCAGTGATCGTAGATTTTTGGGCAGAGTGGTGTGGCCCTTGTAAAATGATAGCCCCTATCCTTGATGACGTTGCCGAAGAGTATGCAGGTAAGGTCACCATCGCTAAGCTGAATGTGGATCAAAACAATGTATCGCCAGCTAAATACGGCGTTCGTGGCATCCCTACTTTGCTTATTTTCAAGAACGGCGAATTGGCCGGAACAAAAGTTGGCGCGCTTTCTAAAACTCAGTTGAAAGAGTTTATCGACGCTCAGCTTTAATTATCCGGTTTAACTTGGGTAATCAGCCTATATCCTCAGTATATAGGTCGCTCTAATTTGAACTATGCAGTAGAAATTTATAGCTAAGATCGAACAATAGAGCCTAATAGTGATTCCTGACACAGCTTATTCATTAAATTGTGTCAGGTTGACCTAAATTTCTAGACGCACCGCCACTATAGTGCTACTTTAATAACCACGGTATTTCAAACCACATCTCGCTATTCGATCAATATCCTAAATTTTATTACCCGTTGATCACAGATAGCATTTCTCGCATAAAAAGACCCTCCAAGATGAATTTATCAGAATTAAAAGACACGTCGATTTCAGACTTAGTACTACTAGCCCAAGAAATGAAAGTTGAAAATACTGCCCGTGCTCGTAAGCAGGACATTATATTTTCAATCCTTAAAGCCCACGCCAAAAGCGGTGAAGATATTTTCGGTGGCGGAGTATTAGAAATCTTGCAGGATGGATTTGGCTTCCTGCGTAGTGCTGACGCGTCTTACCTTGCAGGTCCAGACGACATTTATGTCTCTCCAAGTCAGATCCGTAGATTCAGTATGCGAACGGGTGATAGCATTTTCGGTAAGATTCGCCCACCTAAAGAAGGTGAACGTTATTTTGCACTACTGAAAGTGTCCGAAGTTAACTTTGACAAGCCAGAAAACTCCCGTACCAAAATCCTTTTCGAAAACCTGACTCCACTGCACGCCGAAGAGCGCATGCGTATGGAACGCGGTAATGGTTCGACAGAAGATATCACCTCAAGAATTCTCGACCTGTGCTCACCTATCGGTAAAGGCCAGCGTGGTTTGATTGTTGCGCCACCTAAGGCTGGTAAGACACTACTTCTTCAGAACATGGCTCAAAGCATCACCTACAATAATCCCGATGTGGTATTGATGGTTCTGCTAATTGATGAGCGTCCGGAAGAAGTCACCGAAATGCAGCGCATGGTTAAAGGTGAAGTCATTGCTTCTACCTTCGATGAGCCAGCCAGCCGTCACGTACAAGTGGCAGAGATGGTAATCGAAAAGGCAAAGCGTCTTGTTGAGCATAAGAAAGATGTCGTCATCTTACTCGATTCAATCACGCGCCTCGCTCGTGCTTACAACACAGTGATTCCATCATCGGGTAAAGTTCTTACCGGTGGTGTTGATGCCAACGCACTACATCGTCCTAAGCGTTTCTTCGGTGCGGCTCGTAACATCGAGCACGGCGGAAGCTTAACGATTATCGCAACTGCATTGGTTGATACGGGTTCTAAGATGGATGAAGTCATCTACGAAGAATTTAAAGGTACGGGTAACCAAGAGTTACACCTATCCCGTAAAGCCGCTGAAAAACGCGTCTTCCCGGCCATCGACTTTAACCGCTCGGGTACTCGTCGTGAAGAGAAACTGACGACACCGGATGAGCTACAGAAGATGTGGATCCTACGTAAGATCCTCAATCCAATGGATGAAGTCACAGGTATGGAGTTCCTTATCGATAAGTTGGCCATGACCAAGACTAACGATGAGTTCTTCAAGGCAATGAAGCGTGCTAAGAGCTAAGTGTTTATTGACTCTAGGTTCTAGGTTCTAGGTTCTAGGTTCTAGGTTCTAGGTTCTAAAAAGCATAAAAAAGCCGCACTCGTTGCGGCTTTTTTGTGTCTGGAACACTTATGTCTATTTTCCATGGATGGATAAAAATAGACGTTGTGTCTGGCCATCAATGTTCCAGACATTGATTGGCATTTCCTCCATCCTTGGAGGTCAGAACACTTATATAAGGTTTGCCAAGGGCTCCTAGGTTCTAGGTTCTAGGTTCTAGATTCTAGCTACTGACTTCCAGCCTCTGCTTACACTTTTCCCTCAGCATATCTCTTAATAACAAGATAACTGGCGTGACATGCTCTCTTCCTGGGCATACAAGATAGAGATCGGCCGATTCACCTTGATAATCTGTCATCATTGGTACCAGTCTTCCACTGATAATATCCTCCTCTAAATCTAGAGAGGATTTGTAAACAACACCTTTACCAGCCACAGCCCAGCGCCTTGCAACCTCTGCGTCATTACAGGTACGATTCCCCGTAACTCTGACCTTAAATTCACGGCCACTCTTGCTGAAACGCCACTGATCATGAGTCCGTTCTTCTAACATAAAAAACAAACAGTTGTGATCTGATAGCTGATCGATTGCGGTGATCTCACCATACTTGGCGATATATGCTGGAGAGGCACAAAGTAGCCTTTTCACTTTAGCTATCTCAAAGGCGACTAACGATGAATCTTTGGGCGTGCCTAAACGCAGTGCCACATCGACTTTGTCATGATAAAAATCAGATAATGTATCGCCGATATGTAGCCTAAGCTTGAGTTCAGGATATTGATCCATAAACTCATCTAGCCAAGGCAGTAAAACGTGGCGACCAACATCCGATGGCACAGCGAGACTGACGACACCAGAGATCTTCTCCGTCACGTCATTAACCGCTTGCTGACCCAGCGCTAAGTCTGATAATGCTCTGCGACAATGTATCAGATAGCGTTCACCGGTATCGGTAAGCCTAAGGCTTCTTGTGCTGCGAATAAACAAGCTGGTTCCAAGTTGTTTCTCTAACCGCTTAAGTGCTGCACTCGCTGTAGCAGGCGAGATATCCAGCTCGGTTGCAGCAGCGGTAATACTGCCGCAATCGGCAACCCGAACAAAAAGCCTGAGGTCGTTTATCTGCATGGTGTTAGGCCTAAATTAATACCAGTATAAGTATCATGCTATGAGGTCTGCATAAAAAAAGAAAGCCAGCTTTAAAGCAGGCTTTATACCAATAGCTTCACATCAGACCGTAATTAAACCAGTGCACCTGCCATCTTACGTCTAAGATAAGCTATCTGCTGCATGTGCGGCAGATCTTTGGGACAATTATCCTGACAACCTAATAGGGTCATACAACCAAATACGCCATCCTGATTACCGATAACATGATAGAAATCTTCAACGGTGCGCTCATCACGGCTATCAAGCTCGAAGCGTGCAATCTTCATCATGCCTACAGCGCCGACAAAACTGTCACGCATCTGCTTAGTCGCACAGGCTGATACACAGACACCACACTCGACACAGCGCTCTAACTCATACAGCTTAGCCGCCTCTTCCGGAGCCATAGGAGCTTCGAGACGATGCACATCGACATCATCTAAGTTAGGTTGTAGCCATAACTTAAGACGTTCGGCGAGTTCACGCATAAATTTCCCCGTATTAACCGACAAGTCACCGATTAATTCGAAGCCAGGCAGTGGCATCAGGGTAATTTCGCCCTTAGGATATTTACTGGTTAATGTACGGCATGCCAGTGTCGGGAAACCATTGATCACCATGGCACAGCTACCACATATTCCAGCCCTACAGACAAAATCAAACTGCAGAGAGGTATCTTGATGTTCACGCAACATATTGAGTGCGATAAACACTGACATGCCCGGCGTCTCTTCGAGCTGGTATTTCACCATCTTAGGCTTGTCACCCGGCTCTTGAGGGTCGTAGCGAAAAATATTAAAGGTTAATGTGCGACCCTGACTCATAATGCTTGCTCTCCTTCAGACTCTTCTCCAGGCACGGCTGAGACAGGTCTATCTAAGTTGTCACATAAGCGTTCATTTCTCGCCATCAAAGCTTCAGGAACTTCGAATGGCATCAATGCTTGCTGGCGCTGATAACGATCGGCGTCATCTCCCAGCTCACTTAAAATTTTAGTGATCTCTTTTTCACGCTTATCGGTATCGGGATGGGCAATCGCATTGTTAATCCCATAGCCGCGATATCCGGGTGGCAACTCCATCTTCATCACATCCAGGTCTTCGTAGCTTAGCTCTGGTGTGAGTGCATTTTCATCGGGCCAGCTGGACAAGGTTCTGTTCAACCAGTCTTTATCGTTACGTTGAGGGAAATCTTCTCGAGCATGTGCGCCACGACTCTCTGTACGTGCAGCAGCGCCGCAGGCAACCGTCAATGCAACCTTAAGCATGCGCTTCACGCGCAATGCTTCGACCAACTCAGGATTCGCGTGGCGTTTCTTACACTTAAGGCCTAAGTTTTTGGCACGCTTCAATAACGCTTGAAGTTCAGTCACAGCCTTCTCTAACTCGGGTCCATTACGGAAGATACCCACATAGTCCATCATTATCCGTTCCATCTCTTTTCTCAAAGTGAATGGACTCTCAGTTCCCGGACCTTCGACAAGCTCATCGATCTCATTACGTACCTTATCCACAAAGGATTCGGCCAAACCGGTGTTGATCTCTAATGTATTTTCCTGACAGAAATCGGCTACATATTTTCCGATAATCATACCGCCAACCACAGTCTCAGCCAGCGAGTTGCCACCCAGGCGGTTGAAGCCATGCATGTCCCAACAAGCGGCTTCACCCACACTGAATAAGCCTTTTAGCTGAGGGTTTTGCCCTGTTTTATCGGTACGAATGCCGCCCATAGAGTAATGTTGAGTCGGGCGAACCGGGATCCAATCCTTTGCAGGATCGATACCTAAGAAGCTCTCACAGATCTCTTTCACTTCACGCAAGTTGGTTTCGACATGTTTACGACCAAGAAGCGTAATATCTAACCACAGGTGAGGACCATAAGGGCTATCTACCCCCTTGCCTTTGCGAATATGTTCAGTCATACGACGTGAAACGACATCACGGGAAGCGAGCTCTTTCTTTTCAGGCTCATAGTCCGGCATAAAGCGGTGGCCGTCTTTATCTCTTAAGAGGCCTCCATCACCACGACACCCTTCGGTTGTCAAAATACCGACCGGTACGATGGCTGTAGGATGAAACTGTACCGCCTCCATATTGCCAAGCTTTGCCACACCGGTTTCCAGCGCGAGTGCCTGGCCGATTCCCTCACAGATAATGGCATTGGTCGACACTTCATAAATGCGGCCATAGCCCCCGGTAGCAATCGTGGTCGACTTGGCAATATAGGCCCGGAGTTCGCCCGTGATCATGCAGCGAGCAACGACACCATGGCACCGTTTACCATCGTGAATGAGTGATAATGCCTCTACTCTTTCGTGAACGGGTATATCGAGAGAGATGGCTTTATTATCGACGGCATAAAGAAGTGAGTGACCGGTACCATCGGCGGTATAACAGGTTCGCCACTTTTTAGTGCCACCAAAGTCCCGCGCATTAATCAGACCATGAGCCTCTTCGGCCTCTTCGATAGTCACCTTTTCAGCGTTAACGACGACCTGACGAGGGCCTTTAGTCACACGCGTCCATGGCACTCCCCAGTTAGTTAGCTCACGCACAGCCTTAGGAGCACAATGAGCAAACATCCTTGCCACATCCTGATCGCAGCCCCAGTCAGAACCTTTGACCGTATCCTGAAAATGGATATCTTCATCATCACCCATACCTTTAACGGTATTTCCAAGACTCGCCTGCATGCCACCTTGAGCGGCTGCGGAATGCGATCGTTTTGCAGGAATAAGTGATAACACTACAGTGTCGAGGCCACGCTCTTTAGAGGCGATAGCAACTCTGAGTCCGGCCAGTCCAGCTCCGACTACTAAAGAATCGGTATATATCAGTTTCACACTTGCTCCTTACATAGGGCTTGAGGGCTCATTATTTTTATCATTTCAAACTATTAATTTAGATTTAAGTGATGCAGATTTAGGCTCTTTTAATTCCTGACACCTTTTCTCTATGCATGTGGGAGGAACGCCAGCAATGACGCCAGGCCAATGACCACAAATACCACACTCACTATCGTTTTTATCTTTTTCATTCGTGCACGGGTATTGAGATCTCGGGCGGCGCCCCATTTTATGGCGACTCGATATACTCCGATGGCGGCATGCAACTCTACGCAGAGCAGAAGCGGCATATACAACATCCATACACCATCATTCCAGATCCGGTCTGCCGATCCTGAAGGACCGATAGTCTCTGGTGCCGAGCCGATAAGCCACAGGTGTACGGGCAACATCAGCAAGATACCGATCCCCGTAATGGCCTGCCAGACCCAGAGCTTAGTATCTCCATGACTGATTGAGGCCATCTGCTTTCTTAGTGCAATCTGCTGTCTCAAGCTCAGAGGCAGCTTTTGAACCGCTATTAACACATGAACCAAGACTAAACTTGCGATTGCGATGGCAATTAATGACACCACCCAAGGGTAACCATGGCCATCGGCGCTCAAAAAGTTCAGCTCCATCATGCCCGCGACCCAAGTCATCGCATCGGCGCCGAGCAATATTGATGACACCAGTATTAAATGTGTCCACAAGAACACGGCCAAAATAACACCAGAAATACTCTGGCTCATATCGAGCCAGCCACTACAATTTTTTATTGTTTTTGTTATCGCCATACATCCTCACCGAATTAATGTTGCAACATTAAAAAAAGTCATCGAATAGACCAATACTAATGTCGCTCACATATAGCCCAAAAACTGTGAGGCAGATCAAAACAGGATTAAATAATCAACCAAGTTCTAAAATACTCATCTTTATGAGGTTTTATTGACTATTCAGGTGCAAAGGGTTGGACTGGGAGCGCCAAATCACTACCGATAATCAGATAGGAGATCAGGCTCAATGAACCGATGGCGATCAGATAGATGATCAGCACCTTGATAATTTTTCTCAAGCCCCTTCTGTTTGCAGTCAAACCCCATTTAACCGCAACACGATAGAGACCAATCATGGCATGAATAACCACGGCAGGAAGAAGCAGCGCGTAGAGTAACCAGGCATTTGCATGGTAAACACGTTCGGCAGAAAGATGTGGCCCGATTTCAGGATTAGTTATCATGGTAAAGATATGCACCGGTGCCAGGAAAAACAAAATAAAGCCGGTAATGAGCTGCCAAAACCAAGCGTGGCTATCCTTATGATTAATGCCGTTCATATGACGACGAAGTGCTCGCCATTGTCCCAATTGAACCGGAAAACGTCTCAGTGCTACAGCGGCATGTAACATGACAACAATAAGGATAAACAGGGAAAAGACTTTAGTGACGACGGGGAAACCATGGCCGGTCTCACTAAACATTCCACCTTCGAGGATCTGAACTACTTGATAGAAGGCCTCTTTTCCCAGCAGGATACTCGACTCAAAATGCAGGTGAGCCAATAAGAAACAGCCCAGTAATATGCCTGTGACACTTTGAATTTTATCTGCCTTTGCAGACCAAGGGTGTCCTACAATGCCAGGGATGCTTGTTTCCGGAAGTAAAGTTCTCACAGTCATTTTCTTATAGTGCCTATTGTCGGGATTTACACCTTATCAAGAAGAATAGAACTAAGAGCAATGTCCTGGTTAAAACGTGACCAAGCTCACTGCTTTACCTTCGGCTATTTGAAGCAGATCACAAACAAAGGGGGTCACACAAAACAAAGGTAATACCACTTAACCAATCTAATTCAACAGGTTATAGAGAGCTTTCAAACAAAACAATCAAAACACTTTTGTAAAAATATCAGCCATATATGTGTTTTTTAACCAGTTTGATTGATTGCCTTCCGCTTTCATTGCTTGAGAACCGGACTAAGCTCATTAAATCTCTGACCGCTGTGCGAGTATTCCTCTTAAGTTGAAAAGCCTGAGTGATTCTGAATTGATTACATATTTAATGTGATTGGTATTACAATAGCTCAATTGCAGAACTTAAAGAGACGATCCCATGCCTTGGATCCAGTTAAAAATTGATACCGATAACCAACATGCAGATGATTTAAGCGATCTGTTGATGGAGGAAGGCTCTCTGTCTATTACCCTCGAAGATGGTAAAGACACGCCTATTTATGAGCCTACCTTAGGTGAGACGCCGCTGTGGAATCACACAGTGCTAACTGCACTCTTTGAAGCCGATAGAGATCTTGCCATTGTCGTTGAGCAGCTCAAACTGCAACCCTATTTAGGCGAAGACTTTTCCTACAAAATTGAGCAAGTCGAAGATAAAGACTGGGAACGTGAGTGGATGGATAACTTCCACCCAATTAAGTTCGGTGAACGCTTATGGATCTGTCCTAGCTGGCGCGAAATCCCCGATCCAGATGCCGTTAATATCATCTTAGATCCAGGGTTAGCATTTGGTACCGGTACTCACCCAACGACAGCCCTCTGTCTGGAGTGGTTAGATAGCTTAGATTTTGCCGATAAAGAGGTGATCGATTTTGGTTGTGGCTCAGGAATCTTAGCCGTCGCAGCACTGAAACTCGGCGCGACTAAAGTGACCGGCATCGATATCGATTACCAAGCCATCGACGCATCGAAGGCCAATGCCGAACGTAATGGCGTCGAAGCTCAATTAGCGCTCTTCCTTCCCGAAGATCAACCGAAAGATCTGCAGGCCGATATCTTAGTGGCAAACATTCTTGCAGGTCCGTTGAGAGAACTCGCTCCCCTCATCGCAGAAAAAGTAAAAACCGGTGGCCAATTGGCGTTGTCCGGACTGCTTAAAGAACAAGCCGAAGAGGTCGCGGAGTTTTACACTCAATGGTTTGATATGGATGAGCCTGCTCACAAAGAGGATTGGAGCCGCTTGACAGGAATACGCAAATAGCGGTAATGGGCGGTACACCTTGTGCCGCCTAAGATTTCTCACCTTTCAAAAGTCAAGAAAAAAAGTTTCTCTCAGGTCATTTATTGACCTTTTCACCGGCTCAAAAAAGGCGTACTATAGCGCCCCTTTGAAGCGCTAAGGTATGTTGAAAATGCAGATTGGACCCTATCAACTGAAAAACCGGTTGATCGTGGCACCAATGGCAGGTGTCACAGAC
>PJEL010004472.1_pt1 | contig 11527 bp, 9 predicted proteins | sample 1853271 | NCBI WGS metagenome assembly PJEL01 (sample SAMN08108733, study PRJNA415343) | Invertebrate metagenome, whole genome shotgun sequencing project. | host: Globobulimina | place: Sweden: Gullmar Fjord | collected 2015-08 | reverse complement strand
AAAAAAATTGATGATTTCATTTGCAGCATTACTTACTTTTTTAACCCTTTGCACTCAACAAGCCCTGGCAATAGAATGCACTGCTGACAACCAAACATCTGTGCCTTGGTTTGTTTCCTACGCATCAAGAACAGGCCACGGCGGCTCCCTTGAAATCCCCGCCAAACAACAGATACATAAAAAATCTCAATGGGGGGTAAGTATAAAAGTAGTAAAAGTAAAAAGAGTAGACCAAGACGCATCTTGTGAGGATTGTCCGTCTGTTACAGAATGTGTATTTGAGCCAGCTACTCCTGCCAAGGGCCAGTTCCTGGAAATTGCAATCGCACCCTCGGGAATAATAATCAGGAAAAGAGATGGTGAGTTACTGCAAAGCTGCAAGTAGATATTACCTGCATACAATTATATAGCCTCAAATTACAAGGGCTGCGTCATCTATTTAAGAAGATTAACTCTGGTTTTAAAACGTGCTTTCATGAGGTTCAAACAGATTAATTGATGAAGTGGCACTTTCAATGCTATCAACTATTGATGAGTAGTTACTTTACTTCGCAAGCCAATTCTTTATTGATTTAAAATAGGAAAACAAAACAAAGGCAACTATAGCAAGTAATATATATTGGACAATATGGAGATGTTGCTCAAGATAGTCAAAAAATCCTGACCAAAGTAAAATAGCGGCCATGGTGCCAAGCAAAACGGCTGAAAAATTCTTCAGGGTACGGAAGTGAAGTAAATAGCCAATAATCGAACCAATCACAGGCCCGGTAACTGGAAGAGGGGTCATCACAAATAAAAAGAGACCAATCCAGCCATATTTTCTAATTAAATCCTTATGAACCCTTGCTTTTCTTTCAAGCCTGAGAGCATAAAATTTAACACTGCGCAGCTTAACATAATTATTTATTGAAAGAACAAATACAGAGTAGGTAAAGCAAACAATCAAAACCTCTAAATAAAAATTATAAAAAACTGTGTAGAAAAAACTAAATTCATGCATAATGCAGAGACCTATCCCTGCAGCCCTTCCACCAAATGTATGTGCTACAAAAGCCATGGCCAGAGTCTCAGCCATTTTGTAATCAACCTTTAGAAAATAACCAATCACTGCAAGAAGTAGCAAAGTCATAAAAATACCGGCCCAAAAAATCCTTACTTCTGTGGTATTTTGATTATTAACTACTTCTAATTCTGCTTCCATTAACGGCCTTTCTAGTTTCATTCTTAAAAGATCAAATTTCTATCTGCAAAAAATACTGAGGATTCATTACCCGAATGGTCCTGTTTTATAAACACAATTATTACTGATTTCAACATTGAAAATTAATTGGATATATTATTTCTAAATAAACCTTCAAAATCACATATCCGATCATTGTTCTTCTTGCAACATTAACAAATAATTAAAAAAATATACGATCTGAATTGCAAATCCAACTTAGAAATATACATTGGATGATAAAATCATAAAAATCCATAAACTCTAAAACGATAACTTGTTCTTCAACATCCTGTTTTCTCAATTTTCTTAAGCTTTTACTTGCTTGATTATTAAATTTATGCTCTAACACATTGTGGTAGGTATAACTACCCTATTTTGTTTTATTTAAACAAGCATTACTCGATGTGATATACTTGGGTAATGCAAGGAGTATCTGACCAACTGCCTAATGCAACTATGTTCAGATACAAAATTCGTTTTACCATCTTAATTAAGGAGAAGACACATGATTAGAAAGATCCAAACATTTTTTATTGCCGCAGTCTTAATCGTATCTTTTACTTCCTTTTCTTCTGCTGAATCTCTCACACCACAGCTTTGTAAAGAAAAAGCAATTGCCGCGGCTGCATTACTTAAAGCAGAAGGAGATGGCGCTCTTGCAAAGATTAAAGACGCCAAAGGTGAATTCCGCTTTGCTGATGGAAAGGGATATGTCTGGATCCATAATCTTGACGGCATCATGGTCATGCACCCAATTAAACCAACTCTTGACGGCCGTGCTTTACTTGAAATGCGTGATGAAAACGATGTCTACCTTTTTGTTGCCATGAATGAAATCGTTGAAGACCATGGTCAAGGATGGGTTCCTTATTCATGGCCAAAACCCGGTCAGGAAAAAAGTTCACCCAAAGTATCTTATGTCGTGCTGGTTAAACATGGAGACAAAGATTATGTAGCTGGAAGTGGTATGTATGATGTAACAGCCGCAGACATCAAAGCCCAATTCCCATCCGACGCTCTCTACACGAATGATTAAAATAACTCATCCTTAACACTAAAAGAGTTAGCCCATGAAATTAACGATTGGCAAAAAACTTACCGTCAGTTTTTTAGGATTGGCCATGCTTGTTCTGCTTGCTGGCACGGTTGGTATAATCATTCTAAACAAAGTCTCAAGATCCACTGACACCATTGCCAGTAACAAAGCGCCGGTCCAATATGCTGTAATGAACACAGCCCTTTCAGTTGAAAAAGTCCAGAAAGTCATGGGAAAATACATTCATGCAACTTCAGACTTAGAAAACTTAGAGAATCAGTTATCTGGTCATTTCGATGAGTTTGAAATGTGGGTTGACATGTTGCAACACGGCACAAACTCTCCAACTTTTAAAGAGGCGACATCAGGAAAAGTCTACAATAAATTGCAACTTGATATTGTAGTCCCAAAAGGCTCAAAAGAAATGCTCAATGTGGTAAGCAGCGTTTCAAAAAAGAGTCAGGCAATAAAGGGCAACAAAGCAGACCTTATTAAGGCTCACCAAGAATTTGTCAAATACATTATAAAAGTTGGAGATAATGACTTCCCTCTTCCAGCCTTTTTGAACCTTATTCAGCGTAACCACATACAATGGTATAAGCGTTTAAAGGATGCCGTTAACATTGGCACCCCATTCAAAGGTGAAACAGATCATACAAAAGGCTTATTGGGAAACTGGCTCGCTTCTTATCAGGTCGACAACAAAGATCTGATGAAGGTAAAGGGACAAGTAGGTAAACAACATAAAAAGCTGATGGAACTTGCTGCAAAAATCAACAACGAATCAGATGGCAAGAAAAAATTAAGGCTTTTTCGCCGCGGAATAAGTTCAGTTTCAAAAATGGAAAGATATTTTGCTAAAATGCATGAACTAAGTGAAGCTGTCTTCCGTAAAATTGAAACTACAAAACTTGCTAAGCTTGCTGAGATGGAGGCTTCAGCCAATTCAATAACCAAAGAACTTGCCATGCTGATCAAAAGTTCTGAGCGAGAAATGAAAGAAGCCTTAGTTGAGTCTCAAAGTGCTAAGAACAACGGCACTACCTTTATGATTATTTTAACACTACTTGCCGTTGTTATTGCAGCCGTTCTTGGAACCATTATCAGCCGTGGAATCTCAGCACCAATCAACCGTACAATTGAACAACTCACGTCAGGTTCTGAACAGATAAACTCTGCAGCCAGTCATGTAGCAGCCTCAAGTGAAACTTTGTCCAACGGCGCGTTAAACCAGGCAGCAGCCATTCAGCAAACTTCTTCTTCCATGGAAGAGATGTCATCCATGACTCGACAAAATGCTGACAATGCAGGCCAAGCAGATGATTTAATGAAAATGGCTCTAGGAGTTATAAAAACAGCTGATACTTCCATGCAAGAGATGAGCGTTAGTATGGAAGATATTTCCACTGCCAGTGTTGAGACTTCAAAAATCATTAAAACCATTGATGAAATTGCCTTCCAGACTAACCTACTGGCCTTGAATGCTGCAGTGGAAGCTGCCAGAGCTGGTGAGGCTGGAGCTGGTTTTGCGGTTGTTGCTGATGAAGTCAGGAATCTCGCCATGCGAGCTGCCGATGCAGCAAAAAACACATCCGACTTGATTGAAGGTACTGTTAATAAGGTTAATAACGGAAAGAAAATTGTTGAAAAAGCCAATGAGTCTTTTAAGGAAGTTGCAGAAAGCAGTACTAAAGTGGGTAGCCTTGTAGCTGAAATTGCCACTGCTTCCAAGGAGCAGGCGCAAGGTTTTGTACAGATTAATAATGCCATCACCCAAATGGACACCATTACTCAACAAAACTCTGCAACTGCAGAAGAATCTGCTACGGCTTCTCATCAACTCAATTCACAGGCCAAAGTCTTAACAAGAATGATTATGGCCTTAAAGATAATTGTTGATGGGGGGTCTGGTTCCAGCAACTCAAATCACAGCACTGCTGCAAATACAGTAAGATCACAACCCCAGCAGCCTACTGTGGCTCCACTGGTTAACAGACAATTACCAAACCCTTCACATTCAACCAAATCAACCATGTCAAATGGTGCACCATCAAAGATCATACCCATGGATGATGACGATGAATTCCAAGACTTTTAACGTATTGCTAGTTAGTGTCTGTCCAGGATGTGAATTTTTCTTCGAGGTCAAGGAACAGTGAAAATTATAAAGCACAGCAATATTAATCATATGTGAGCATTTTTACTTTTCATTGTGACGCCGAGATCGGAGAAAAAGGCAATTTATGGACAGGCACTTGTTAACCCCAGCCTGGTTTTTTTTAACCGAACCAGGCTGGGGTAATTCTTTAGCAAAACCACAAAAATAAAACTTGCATGTTATAAACAAAAGTATTCTTACTCAATTTAATCACTGAGTTAACATCAACTAAAACAGATTTATATTGCAAAAAAACCAAACTTAAAAGGTAACTATTCAGCTTATGCCGAATAGTAGCAATAACCACTGAACTGTAACTGTTTAGCAGCACCCCATATTCGTTCATTTGGGACTTCGAAGCATACTGGTGCTATTCGAGAAGGCCAAAGTGGGCGAATATGGGGTGCTGCTGAATAGTTACCTTAAAAGAGGATAAACAATGTCGCAATACCCCAAAAATTATAACTGGTTAATGTCCCGTTTTGGTAAGGTTCTTGATGCACATCAAACCCTTGGCAAAGAGTTGCAGAATGCTGGACCATTGGACGACAAAACAGCCCAATTAATTAAACTTGCAGGAGCAGCCGCCAACCAATCAGAAGGAAGCGTCCACTCTCATATCAAAAGAGCCCAAGCAGCTGGCGCAAATGCCGATGAGATTTATCACTGCTTAGTTCTCTTAACCAGCACCATCGGTTTTCCCAACACCGCTGCCGCATTATCCTGGGCCAGAGATATTCTAGAATCAGATTAGAAGTTGAATTTTTTGGAATTCTTTCACTTACTTGAACAAGTATGATCTTATAGGATTTCATATTTGTTTTTTTCAAACACCCGAATACAGGCATCAGAAACCTGCTGGTCATAACGACTGCCTGCCCCGCTCTTTATTTCGGCCAAGGCCCTTACTGTTCCTAAAGCAGGACGATAAGGACGGTGTGAGGACATGGCTTCCACAACATCAGCTACTGTAACTACTCTGGCTGACATAATAATCTCATCTCCAGATAGTCCTTTCGGATAACCTGACCCATCCATCAACTCATGATGCTGCACGATAATTTCGGCAATTGGCCAAGGGAAATCAATATTTTTCAGAATGTCATAACCAACTACAGGATGAGGTTTCAAAAGAGCAAATTCTTCTTTAGAGAGCTTGCCAGGATAGGATAAAAGGTCAAATGGCACCCGTATTTTCCCAATGTCATGCAATTGAGCGGCCATCTGAATACCTTCAACTTCATCTTCTTCCATTCCCAGCTCAACAGCTATGGCAGTTGCCAAATCAGCCACCCGACGTTGATGTCCAGAGGTGTATGGGTCGCGCATCTCTACAGCATATGCCATAGCAGTAATTGTTCCTTCCATTGCTTTTGCAAGTTTTTCGGTTCGTTCAAGAACACGCTGTTCTAGAGCATCATTGGTTCTTCGTAAATCAATTTCAGCATTTGTGCGGGCCGTAATGTCGCGCAGCATCAAACTAAATCCATTTAAAGCGCCATCGTCATCAATGATCTCAAAACTTTGGGCCTGGATGTAACGAGTTTTACCTTGAACCAAATGTTCACAAATCACAGTATGACTCTTAGCTTTACTGACTATCTCAATGACTTTATCAAAATCAAGTTGATCACACTCTCCTTGATTAAGTACTTGACGAAGATCTCGCCCTAAAACATCGTCCTCCTTAAGTCCTAGCAATTTTTCGGCGGCTGGGTTGAAGTACTTAATATTGCAATACACATCAGTCGCAATAATGCCATTATCCACCGATGACTTGAGGATATTATTCAAATACACCGACTTAACCGCCAGGTCGTTGCTTGTTTTTTCTATGGCATCTTCCTTTTGGCGAATCATTTCATTGAGTGATTCAATATATTTTGCTTCAAGCCCTTTGATAATATCAGACTGAGTGGCAAGACCTTCAATCCCTCCATCCTTATCAACAACCACCAGCCGGCGCAATTTATGCTCCTTCATAAATTCAACTGCATTATGCAACGGGGTCGTGTTTAAAATTGTTCGAATTGAACTACTCATTACATCAGCCACTTTTAATTGACTCAGATCATCATGATCGACAAGCAAACGGGCAGCATCTCGCTCTGTAATTATTCCAATGGGCTTTTTCCCTCTGGAAATTACCAAACAGCTGATCCCTTTACGGGCCATACTGTTTAAAGCATCAAGTACGCTAAAATCCTCCGGCATTGAGAACACTACTTTTGTCATCACCTGACAAATTTTCTTAATTTCAACAAAATACTCATATCCTAGATATTCCATAATATCCGACTGAGTAACAAGCCCGATAACATGTCCATTACTATCTGTAACAATGAGATGTCTAATATTATTCGTGGTGAGAATATTATATGCTGCATCAACCTCAACATCTGCTAGAATGGTCAATACAGGGGAAGTCATGATATCTCCCACTGACAATTGTGAATAATCAACTTTTCCACGCCCGGCGAGTTCTACAACATTTCGTTCAGTAACAATTCCTATTGGTTTGCTCTTTTTCACAATAACAACACAGCTGATTTTACGAGCCTGCATCAGGCCAATAACATCGACAACATGAGCTTGTGGTTTAATTGTTACTATTTCTGCTGATAAGATGTCTTGAATTGTCTTGGTCTGCATACTATGCCTTTTAATGAAAGTGTAGGGAAATACATTGGCCGGTTAACAATGAATTAACCCATAAAACCCATCACATATAATGCTACTTATCCACAAATTCTTGCGTATCAATACACTTTTCATAGTGTAAAAGTACTATTAAAGCTTTCTTAAAATGACCAATGTGATGTGATCACATATCAGTTGATATGTTTTGTAATTTCCCAAGACCATCATTTAGCTAAAATAATTGTTTAACAAAGCTCAACAACAGCCAGAATGAATGATTTTCTCTGATTTGTATATACCAACCCTAGTTGCAATTTGCTAAAATTATTAATATTTGTTTATATGTAGAATCATAAAACCCAAATGAAAACAATTAATAAAGGAGATTCCCCATGAAACATCTAGTTGCACTGATAAGCATTGCCTTACTCACCTTTTCCACGGGATCAATAGCTACAGCAAAAACCTTTGTTACAATTGGTACAGGAGGAGTGACTGGTGTCTATTATCCGACTGGCGGAGCAATCTGTCGCATGATCAATAAAAAGGCTAAAGAGTACGACATTAAAGCTACCTTTGAATCTACAGGTGGTTCCGTATACAACATTAACACTGTATTAAGTGGCGATCTTGAGTTTGGCGTTGCCCAATCAGATCGTCAATTTCAGGCATATAATGGCCTGGCAGAATGGGAGAAAACTGGGGCACGCAAAGACCTGCGAGCAGTCTTTTCCATTCATCCAGAATCAATCACTCTCATTGCAACTGATCAGAGTGGTGTAAAGTCAGTGGCAGACCTGAAGGGCAAACGAGTTAACATTGGCAACCCTGGTTCCGGTCAATTACAAAATTCACGTGATGTCTTGAGTTCTTTTGGTCTCGATGAAAAATCCATTCACTCTGAGCAGGTAAAAGCTGTAGAAGCACCAAGCCTGCTGCAAGATGAAAAGATTGATGCCTTTTTCTATACAGTCGGCCACCCAAATGGCAATATCAAGGAAGCAACTTCTGGACGAATCAAAGTTCGGATCATCCCCATCAGTGGCTCTCCTGTTGAAGCGTTAATTGCAAAACACTCCTATTATGCTAAATCAACCATCCCAGCTAGTTTTTATCCCAATGCGCTTAACAAAGAAGACATTGACTCCGTTGGTGTTAAAGCCACTCTTATTACTTCAAAAAACCTTGATGCAAAGGTGGTGTATGCCATCACTAAAGAGGTTTTCGAAAACCTCGAGTCATTTAAAAAGCTGCACCCGGCCTACTCGGTCCTCACCAAAGAGAATATGCTGCAAGGCCTTTCTGCTCCCATCCACAAAGGTGCTTTGCAATATTATAAAGAAGCTGGCCTCACCAAACATATCAACCCAGCCTTGTTGTAATAATTATTCGTTGTTGAGTAGTCTTGGATTCAATCCATCCAGTATTGCAGGTTAAAAATATTTTATCCTGCAATACCGGATAACTGATCATAATTTATAGCCTGACAACTAAGTAAACGGATAGCCCAACTCTCATAATTGCAGCCAATGAAATCGCAAACAGGCAAACAATATGCCGAAGATCTACTTCGTTCTGAAACCGGAGATGTCCGGAGTCTGCAAACGCATGAGCAATGGCTGGTTGGGCTAATCGCAGTTTCCTGGGCTGTGTTTCAGCTTGGGCTGGCAGGATTTTTTGTCCTTGGTAGTGCCAAAGTCCGTGCCATCCACCTTGCATTTGCCATAAGCTTACTCTTTCTAGTACATCCCTGTTTAAAACGGCCCAGAAAATATCTTAACTTCTTATCTGAAATTAACCGAATTCCGGTTATAGACTACCTGCTTGCCCTGGTTGGCACCTTCTGCGCTCTCTATCTGCTCATAGACTACAATGGCCTGGCTGCAAGAGCTGGTATGCCCATCAGTAGAGATTTAATCATCGGCTCGATACTAGTTATCATCTTGCTTGAAGCATCACGCCGGGTTATCGGTCCAGCTCTTTCATTGATTGCCCTTTTTTTTACGGCCTATGCTTTTCTGGGACCGCATCTCCCAGATCTTTTTGCCTTTAAGGGGGTTTCACTCCGAAAATACCTGGGCAATATTTCACTCTCCACAGAGGGTATTTATGGCATACCTCTCGGTGTGTCATCTTCCATCGTCTATCTTTTTGTTCTGCTTGGTTCACTGCTTGAAAAAGCCGGTGCGGGTTCCTTTTTCACTAATCTTTCATTGGCCTTTTTAGGAAAATACAAAGGCGGACCAGCCAAAGCAGCTGTTGTGTCTAGTGGGGCCACAGGCCTTGTCTCCGGCTCAAGCATTGCAAATATTGTCACAACTGGCCCCTTCACCATTCCTTTAATGAAGAAAGTGGGCTACCCTGCCAAAAAAGCGGCTGCCGTAGAAGTTGCCTCCAGCACAGATGGCCAGTTAATGCCACCGATTATGGGTGCTGCTGCCTTTATTATCGCCGAATATGTTAACGTTCCCTATATTGAAGTGGTTCGTGCGGCTGCAATCCCTGCCTTTGTCTCTTATTTTGGTCTGTTTTGTATCACGCACCTTGAAGCGTGCAAACTAGGAATTGAGGGTCTTGCACCCAAAGATCTTCCTCGCTTTCTAACCACCTTGAAAGAAGGTATCCATTATTTACTGCCAATAACTCTCTTACTATATGAACTGGTTGTCTTACGCCATTCTCCAGAACTCGCAGCATTTCGAGCCATCATTCTTCTTTTTGTAGTTATTTTTTTTCAAGAGATAAAACGATCGCTGCAAAAAGGAAGAGGTGTTTCAAAAGGTATTTGGAATGGAATCAAGCTTATAATCACCGGAACAATCCAGGGATCAAAAAATATGATGTCAGTGGCCTTGGCATGCGCCGCAGCTGGAATCATCGTTGGAGTGGTGAATATGGGAATTGGGGGAATGATAACCCAGATAGTTGAAAATCTTGCCATGGGCAACATTTTTCTTCTTTTGCTCATCACCGCAATTGCCAGTCTCATCCTAGGCATGGGCCTACCAACCACTGCCACATATATTGTAATGGCCTCGTTAACCGCCCCTATAATAGTAGAAGTTGGAGGCTTATATGGATTTGCTATCCCCATTATGGCCGCCCATCTCTTTTGTTTTTATTTTGGTATTCTGGCCGACGACACACCGCCAGTAGGCTTGGCCGCCTATGCCGCTGCTGCCATTGCTGATTCTGATCCAATTGCCACTGGCATCCAAGGATTTCTGTACGACATCAGGACATCTGTCATTGCTTTTATGTTTGTGTTTAACCCAGAACTAATACTGCATAATATAAACAATTGGCCCCAGGCCATACTTATCTTTAGTATGGCTCTCATTGGCATGTCTGCCTTCGAAAATGCGGCCCAGGGATGGTGCCTGACAAAAAACAAATTATACGAGATTCCATTCTTCCTCCTTGCGGCTTTCATCCTCTTTCACCCTGGCGCCATTGCCTCTTTCTTAAACATTAATCTTTCAATGAAGTATGTTCTTTTCCCAGCTGGTATCCTAATCTACGCACTTGTGGTTATGATGCAGAAGAAAAGATTGGCCATAAGCACATCATAAATCACCTTTCTAGGAGGGTGATATCCTTATAAACATTTCATAAATCATCCTGATTAGCATCCAATCTCAAATAGTGCTACAAAGTCATACTCGCGTAGACGGGGATCCAGTAAAACTGGCTATTTCTCTTGGACTTCCTCCAGCGCGAGAGAGACAATCAGGTAAATCATTAAAGATTTTGCAGAAATAGCATTGCCAGGAGTATAATAAAGCTATAGGTCAGCAATAATTTTTTAGAAATGATTTTGTTTCGATAAGGAACATTTTACTTTTTGACTTTAAGAGCACTTGAGAAACCCATGACAGTTATATCAGCCACTATCCTACTCTTTTTAGTCATGGACCCATTTGGCAATGCCCCAGTATTTCTTTGTGTCCTCAAAAACGTACCAGCACAAAAAAAGACTCGGTCAATCGCCAGAGAGTTACTCATTGCACTGGCTGTGCTTATTTTATTCCTGCTCATTGGCCCCCATATACTGACTGTTTTGCATATATCAGAGCCATCGCTGCGAATAACTGGTGGAATAATTCTATTTATGATTGCTATTAAAATGATTTTTGGCGCACCAGAAGAAATGTATGCCAAAAACCCGGCAGGTGAACCTTTCATTGTCCCGTTAGCTATACCATGCCTGGCAGGACCTTCCGCCATTGCAACAGTAATGCTACTCACTGGACAACAGCCAAATCGTTGGTTGGAATGGTTGCTTGCCTTAATCTTGGCATGGTTTGCCACCAGCATTATTTTGCTTCTATCGACAAAGCTTGATCATATTCTTGGGGAAAGAGGCATGAGTGCACTTCAAAATCTAATGGGCTTAATCTTAACTGCTTTAGCCGTTGAAATGTTCTTGGAAGGAATCCGTACTGCTTTTCATTTTACTTGAAAAAGATGA
>PJEL010004471.1_pt1 | contig 11537 bp, 12 predicted proteins | sample 1853271 | NCBI WGS metagenome assembly PJEL01 (sample SAMN08108733, study PRJNA415343) | Invertebrate metagenome, whole genome shotgun sequencing project. | host: Globobulimina | place: Sweden: Gullmar Fjord | collected 2015-08 | reverse complement strand
TCAGTTTTCAATAATTAATATAATCAATTAAAATATAATTTATCATATGCGTAAATTCAAAGAACAAAATTGTAAAAAAAAGAGATCTTTTTCTTGTTTTTACCATAACGTTCAACGATATTTTTCCGCATCTTCATATACGAGTAGTATACTATATTTTAAAAATTAATTTATTGGTTTTAATTTAATCAAATCCTTGATTATTCCTTCAGGTGTGAAATAATTTATATTAAAAAAAGATCTAAGCTCCCCTTTTGTATTTAAATGAATTTCTTGATTATTTAAATCAACATCATTAATTGGATTTAATTCATTTTCTTTATTTTCTTCCGAAAAAGTGGATACTGATGTAGTCAGTTCTTCATCATTATTGGTGAATGGAGCTGATTTATTAAGTCCATCCATGATGGTTTCATTTAAAATAATTTGTGGTGGAATAGCTTTTATAAAGGCTTTATAATATTTGTTATTATTATTTTGAAGGTTTTTTTCTAACAAATCTATAAACTCTTTAGTTAAAATAATCTTATTATTTTTTATCATCTTTTCTTTAATATCATTTTCTGAATATTTATTATTTATTTCATTGATTGTTATTTTTATTTCATTTAAATATAGTTCCTCAAATAAGGCTAATGAAGTTTCTAATATATAAAAAGATAGTTTATTAGATATCTCATCTCCTTCTTTATAAATTTTTTCAATTAAATTCCCTTTATTATTTTTATAACTACACTTAAATGTTTTTTCTATTCTTCTTTTTTCAGGAATATCTAAATGGAAAAACTTTGGAGAGCTTATTATTCCATTCTTTTTTAATATCTCAAATTCTTCAATTGAAAGTTTTTGTAAAAGTTTGTATCTATTAAGTATTCTATTAAATAATTCATCTTCTTCAATTAATTGATTTTCAGTTTTGTCAAGAATAAAACATAATTGATCTTCTAATCTAAATTTTGAAATAATATTCTGTTTTTGATTAAAAAAGATTTCATTATATTTTTCTATTGCAGAAATTATTTTGGTGATTTTTTCTTTTGTATAAATTTCATTATTGCCAATTTTAAATTTAAATAAAAACGAATCAGAACTATTTATAGAGATATCTAAAATGTTTTTATCATTTCTTAGCTCTTTTTTATTTATTATAAAATTGTGATCTCCAATTTTAATATTATAGAAATCATTATTTTCAAATTTTTGTCCTATTTCCAATTCATTAAATTTTAAATCTAATTTAGAGAATATATCAGAACTGAATCTTTTATATTCGTCATCAGAAATAATAGGTGGTTTATCTAATTTTAAATATTTTTGCATTATATCATTTGATTCCCATATTTCTGCATATTTTACTAAAGGATCAGTAACTTTTAAAAAATTTTCAACCCATTCCTTTTCTTTTTCTTCTAAACTTTTTGCCTCATCATCATCAGATTTAATAAGAAAAATATTATTTTGTTTTATTTGATCTTCAGTTTGATCAGATTTTTTAGGACCAGTTCCAGCTAAACCAATTAATTCGATTTCTTCGATAGCATTTTTTTCTAGTTTGGTTTTATTCGTTTGATTTTCAATTCCTACTATTTTTAAAATTAATCTTAAACTACGAAATCTTATTGCTCTTTGAACAAGTTCGCTCTTTTCTTTATCAGTAGTGGCTTTATCTGGCAATGAAATAGTATTTAGTTCTTGATTATAAAGATTTAGTAATTGTGATTTGAGTTCTTTTAAACTTATATTTTTATTAGCTATTATTTTTTTAATTTCTTCAAAAACATCATCTTTAGTTTGATTAACTATTTTTTCTTCATCTTTAGTTTGAATTATTTTTATATTTTCATCATTATTTTTTTCATTAATAGATCCTGATTCATTATTTTTAATTGAATTATTGACTGTATAATTATTGATATTAGCATTTATAGAATCAAGAGTTGATTCAGATACTTTTGTTTCATAATCTTTTATAGACTTTGTATCATTGTGAAATTGTTTTTTATTTTTTGTATTTTCAATTTGTTTTAGATCTTCATCTTCATCTGGGTTAGCAGCTTTATTACATGAAATTATTATTAAAATAAAATAATAGAATATAAATTTTAATATTTTTTTATTTAATAAAAACATAAATAAACTCTTTAATTATATGATTTAATATAAATTGTATAAGAATATATTTAACTATTTTTATTTAAATAAAAAAATATTTTTAGTATTATTTATTAGATATAATTAGATATATTATATTTAATCATCTTAAATATACTAATTTATAGGATCTCCAATTAAACTACCAGTTGTGCATCTTTTAATTTTAATAAAAACATATTGTCCTATTTTAAAATTATTTTTAGGGAAAATAATTACTTTATTTGCAGAATTTCTTCCTTGAAAAAAATCATTAGATTTTTTAGAATAACCTTCAATAAGAACTTTAAAAGTTTTTCCAATAGCAATTTGATTTCTTTCTGAAGAATGTTTTCTTTGTCTTTCAATAATTTCTGCTAATCTTCTTTTTTTTGTACTTAAAGGAATATCATCCTCATATTTTCTCGAAGCTAAAGTCCCAGGTCTTTCAGAATAATAAAACATATATGAAAAATCATATTTAACATAATCCATTAAAGATAAAGTATCTCTATGTTCCTCTTCATTTTCTGTACAAAAACCTGTGATCATATCAGATGAAATACCACATTCATAACCTAAAATTTCTCTAATCTTATCAATTTTTTTCAAATACCATTCTTTATTATAAGTTCTATTCATAACTTTTAAAATTCTAGAATTACCACTTTGAACTGGAAGATGAATAGAATTACAGATATTTTTATATTTTTTTATAGTATATAAAACATCATCAGTAATATCTTTTGGATGAGAAGTTGAAAATCTTATTCTTAAATTAGGATTTATTTTTGCAACCATTTCTAATAATTTAGCAAAATCAATAACATTTGGATCATTCTCAATTTGTCTTAATCTATCTTGAGTTTTAGAATTTGGAGACCAACGATATGAATCAACGTTCTGGCCTAAAAGCGTAACTTCTCTAAATCCATTTTCAAATAATTCTTTTGCCTCTTTAACTATCGAAAATGGATCTCTACTTCTTTCTCTACCTCTTGTAAAAGGTACTATACAAAAAGTGCACATATTATTGCAGCCTCTCATTATAGATATAAATGCTGTTACACCATTTGAATTTAATCTTATTGGACTAATATCTGCATAAGTTTCTTCTTTTGATAAGATTGTATTAATTGCTTTATGACCATCTTCTACTTTTTCTAATAATCTAGGCAGATCACGATAAGAATCTGGACCTGCAACTATATCAATAATCTTCTCTTCATCTAAAAGCTTATTTTTTAATCTCTCTGCCATACAACCAAGTATTCCAATTATTAAGGAAGAATTTCTTTTTTTCTCTTTATTAAATTGAGAAAGGCGTGTTCTAATTGTTTGTTCTGCTTTTGCTCTTACTGAGCATGTATTTAAAAATATTGCGTCTGCATCTTGATAATTATCTATAATTTGGAAGCCATTTTTTTCCATAATTGCTCCAACAATTTCACTATCAGAAATATTCATTTGGCAACCATAACTTTCAATATATAATTTCTTTTTTTTAAGTTGTATTTTAGAATTCAATATTTTTTCTTTAGTTTCCATTTATTTGAATTATTCATTTAAGGATTGAGAACATTGCAAAATGAGTGTTGAGCGTCAGCTCGGCACTCTAAAATATCCGCAAAGCTAGATTTTTGTTATGCAAAATTAGTTTTGCAATACTCTCGGATTGATAAATATAATATTTGTAATTTAGATTTTTAAATATTTGTTCTTTTTTGAGTAAAAATTTATGTGATTATTTATTGATCTTATTTTTTAAATAATCTAAAATCTCTTTAATTATCTTGTTATTTGTAGGTTGTTCTATATGCTTAATATTTGAAAATTCTTTAATTTCTATATTTGAAAACTCTTCATTTTTTATTCTATTATTCTTTTTTATAACATTTGTAGCAAGTTGAGTTGAAATTCCAAATATACTATCATGAGGCTCAACTTTATTCATTACAATTTGTTCATATTTATTATTAATGATACTTCTATATTCATTTTTTATTTGATCAGGTATTGGTTTAAATCCATTGAAAACTTCTAAAGTTTTTGAAAATATTTCAAAAAAGTCAATTGTAGAACCTATTAAGTATATATTTTTTTTTGTAGTTTTTAAATATTTACATATTCCTTTAATAAAGCTACTTTCAGGCTTTAAAAAATCAATTTCTTCCTGATTAAGCTTTTTTATATAATTCTTTAGAAATAGAAAAATAAAATTTAATAAATCATTAGCTTTTTTTGAGCTATCTTCAATATTTGTTGAATCATAGTATTTTTTTATAAAATGTTTTAATACTTTCTCGTTTTTTAAAATATCTAATTTCCTTTCCATATTCCTAAGAGATTCAGCTCCTTCTATTGCTCCTCCAATACTAATTGCTTCTATATCTTTATAATTTTTTTTCTCAAAAATTTCTAGCATACCTATACTATAATTACCACCTAAACTATGACCAATAAAAATATTTTTTTTGTTTTTGGAATTTTTAATTTTCTTAATTTCTAAAATAATTTTTTTAGCTTGCACTTTAAAAGATGATTCATATGAAAATGATAAGATATTAGCTTTTGGATATGATTTACTTAATTCTTTATTTAATGGTTCCATATAGTCAATTTCCTTATCTAAAATTTGCAATCCTGGTATTAAAATAAATATTAAATCATTTTGCGATTTAAAAGTATTTTTCTTTAAGATTTTATTTTTCTTTACATTTTCCCCTGCTTCTTCTTTGAGGTTATTTTGAGGATTTTCATTATTTGTTTTGTTCTCTTTATTAATATTTTGACTTTGAGGTGATGATATATTATCAGAATTCTTTTTACAATAAAAGAGAATTATAATAATAATTAATATTCTTGATTTATTTATGAACGAATTGAGCATATACTTTAAGTTAATATATAATAAACACCTCTTCCAGAACCTAATCTTGTTAATAAATAATTTTTGACTAAATAATTTAAATCTTTTTTTAAAGTATTTTTTGAATAAGATTTTAGTCCTTTTTCTATCATATTTATTTGAGCTGTTTTTTTTCTTTTCATAAAGGAGATTATTTTTTTTTGTCTATCATTAATTAAGGGTTTATATCTTGATTCAAGATTACCAAATTCTAATTTATCAATATAAAAGTTAGAATTAATTTTTTTAAGTTTATTTTCTTTTAATTTTTTATAATTTATATCAAGTCTTTTAGTTAAAATTTTTAAACAATTTAAAAAAAATAAAATCCAATGTTGCATTTTTTCATTTTTACTATTTCTTTTTTTTTGATCCATCATTAGAGAATTGTAATAATCTTGTTTTAATTCTTCTATTATGCTTTCAAAAGAGTAATATTGAACAAAATCATATTTATTTTTCAATAATAATAAAGTAGTTAAAAGTCTTGCTAGTCTACCATTACCATCTTGGTAAGGATGGATTGATAAAAACTCATAAACAAAAGCACCAATTGCAAGTAATGGATGAATATCTTTTTGTTTTAACATTAAATTAATCCATGAATATAATTTTCCCATTTCTATTGGAACAAGATGAGGTTCTGTAGTATTGAAAATAATATGAGTATCTCCATTAGGGTGAGTTGCAATTACTTGATTTGATAAGGTTTTGTAATTCCCTTTATGAAAATGATCTTTATTACTATATTTTAATAATAGATCATGTAATTGATTAACATAATTTTCATTTATTAATAAGGTTGAATAATTTTTAAGAATTAAATCTAAAACACTATAATATCCTACAATTTCTTGTTCATCTCTAGTTTCCAATTTTGTTATTTCTATATCTTTAATTTTTATGAGATTACTTACCTCTTTATTATTTAATTGGGAACCTTCTATTCTTGTAGAAGATCCTATACTCGAAACACTTGCTATATTTCTTAAAATATTTAAATTTAGTGGTGTTTCAATTTTTAATAAATTCTTCCAATTAAATTTAAAATTATCTAATTTTAATAAAATTTTTTCTATTTTATTATTTGTTGTTTTTGAAAATTTTAATTTGTTTTTTATTTCATTTTGTAACATTTTGAATGAAAGTTTAATTTAGTTCATTTTTATTTTATATCTGTTTTGTATCCGTTTTGTATCCGTTTTGTATCCGTTTTGTATCCGTTTTGTATCCGTTTTGTATCCGTTTTAAATATATAACTTTTAGTTTATAATATAAAATTTTTATAATAATATAAAATATATATTTCAATTTATTTAATATAATTTAATTTAAATTAAAGATTTTTTTAGAATTAATTGTAGTGATTTTGGCAGTTTCTTTAAGGTTAATTTTTTTAATATTAGAAAGGGTTTCGGCAATTTTAATAAGGTAAGATGGTTCATTTCTTTTTCCTCTAAAAGGAGTAGGAGCTAAGTAGGGACTATCTGTTTCTAAAACAATATGTTTTAAATCAATTTTTTCAATTATATCTTTAAGATTACTATTTTTAAAAGTAAGAATGCCTCCAATACCTAAATGCATTCCTAAATTTATTATTTCATTAGCTTGATTTAAATTCCCATCGAAGCAATGAAAAATACCTTTAATTGGTTTATCAATTTTTTTTAAAACAGAAATTGTTTCAAAAAAAGCATTTCTAGAATGTATTACTATAGGTAAATTATATACTTTTGCCCAATTTAATTGTATTTTAAAAGCTTCGATTTGTTGTTTTAAATATGTCTTATTCCAGTATAGATCAATACCAATTTCACCAATAGCATAAAAAGTTCGTTGAGAAAGAAATTTCTCCATTTTTGAAAGTATATTTCTAAAATTTTCTTTTACATCGCAAGGATGAAGACCTAACATTGGAAAACAAATATTAGGATACTGATCTGAAACTTTAAGCATTGGATCAATACAATCAAGATTTAAACTTGGCATTAAGATTTTTTTAATGCCAGTATTTAAAGCTCTTTTGATTATATTATCTCTATCTTTAATAAATTTTGAATCATAAATATGAGCATGTGTATCAATTAATTCATATTTAAACATTCTTTTCAATTTTTTTTAAAAACAATTAAATGTATAGTAAAAAATAGAATTCCAACAATTGCCCAGGGTATGCAATTTATCATATTACAGAAGGCTTTGTAATAGATATTATTAATAAATTTTGTTCTTGCTTTTATTCTTTTTTGTTTAATTTGTTTTATTGTTAATTTGCCAGTTTTATTTTTTAAATATTTAATATAATTTTCATTTGTTTCAAATCTATAAAGTTCATTTTTATTCTTATATTTAAAAAAGAAAATATTATTTATATTAAAAAATATAAATGCTAAAACGATCATTAATACTATAGAAGATATTAAACAAATAATTAAGGTATATATTTTTGTTATTATATTATAAATATTTTCCATTTTTATTTATTATTTATATTAAAATTTTAGATATAATTTTATTTATAAAAGTAGAAATCAAGCAATTGTAATTTCTTTCATAAGATATATATCTTGAATAGCATTAAGCAGTTTAATACCATCTTTCATAGGTTTTTGAAAAGCTTTTCTTCCAGAAATTAATCCCATTCCTCCAGCTCTTTTATTTATTATAGCAGTTCTTATAACTTCAGCAAGATCTGAATCTCCATTTGAAGATCCACCTGAATTAATTAATCCGATTTTCCCCATATAAGAATTCACAACCTGATATCTACAAAGATCTATTGGATGTTTACTACTAAGTTTATTATAAATATTAGGATGGCTTTTGCTAAAATCTATTTGTTCAAAACCATGATTACATGTAGGTAATTTTTGTTTTATAAAATCTGCTTGTAAAGTAACTCCAATATGATTACATTGACCAGTAATATCAGCAGATGTATGATAATCAGAAAGTTCAGTTTTTAAATGTTTATTTCTAGGATAACACCATAAGATCGTTGCCATACCTAATTCATGTGCCTTTTCAAAAGCTTGAGCAATTTCGATTATTTGACGATTTGAATGTTCACTACAAAAATAAATAGTAGCTCCAATTGCAGAAGCCCCCATATTCCAAGCTTCTTTTACAGATCCAAATAAAATTTGATTATCAGTAGATGGATATGTAAGAGATTCATTATGGTTTATTTTTACAATAAAAGGTATTTTATGTGCATATTTCCTAGCAACTATACCAAAATTCCCAAAAGTAGTTGCAACTGCATTACAACCACCTTCAATAGCTAATTTTAAAATATTTTCTGGATCAAAATAAATTGGATTTTTAGAAAATGAAGCTCCAGCACTATGTTCTATTCCTTGATCAACAGGTAATATGGAAATATAGCCAGTTCCTGATAATCTTCCATGATTAAAGATATTGGAAATACTTTTTAATACTTGAATGTTTCTATTAGAATTATTAAAAACTTTTTCTATAAAATTAGGGCTAGGAAGATATAAAGAATCTTTGGTAATAATTTTACAATTATGATTTAACAAAGTTTCAAATTCAGAGCCTAATAAAGTGCTCAAATTATTACAATCCATATTTACTAACATATCTCTAATTTATTAATTTTTTTTTATATATGATAAGATTTAGGTGCTACATATTTTAAATTTTTTTCAATAAGATATAATTTAATTCAATTTATAGACTACCAAAAGTTATATTTTTTTAAAATAAAGTATACTCGCTTGGTATAATTTATGTCCTCCTTCTATTTATATACATAGTTTTCGCCAATGATGAAAGAAAAAGTAATATAGTTTTAATGCAAGATTATAATTTATTTAGTATATTATAATATAATTAGATTTTTATATTTCAATTATGATTATGATAATATCCAATTTATATAATAACTCATATTTAATGTTATTTTTGTTTTTTATAATTATTTTATCCAATTCAAGATGTAAAACAACTTCTTATGATTATAATTCAAAAAGTCAAAATATTAATAAAAAAATAACTAAAAATCAGAAAATAAATAATAAAAGAAAAAATCAATTAGTTCCACATAATGCAAAAAACAAAAAACAAAAAACAAAAAAATTAAAATATACTGAAACCTTAAAAAGCAAAAATATAGATATTGGAAGTCAAAAGAAAAATAATTTTATAATCAATAATTCAGAAAACCAAGAATTGAAAGAGCCTGTTTATATAAAAAAAACTAACATAGCTGAAGTAAATCATGAAAATAATACTAAAAAACAAAAATTAGAAGATCCTATTTATATAAAAAAAACTGATATAGTTGGAACAAATTACGAAAATCATTCAAAAAACAATAAATCTGAAAAGCAAGAATCAAAAGATCTTATTTATAAAAAAACTGATATAGCTGGAACAAATCATAAAAATAATTTAAAAAACAATAAATCTGAAAAGCAAGAATCAAAAGATCTTATTTATGTAAAAGGAACCAATATAGTTGGTGCAAATCAGGTAAATGAACCAAAATCTGATAATTGTAAAAAAATAAGTCCGTATTTGAAAGATAAAAAGAAATTTAAAAGAAAAAATACAAAAAAAAGATATTTGAATAACAATAATAAAGAAAATCAAAAAGACAAAAAATCAAAAAAAAATAAACAAGCTAAAGGATTATCAGAAAAAGAATTAAAAAAAACAGAGATCAAAGATTTAAAAAAAATGTTAATATTAAATACTTTTCCAGCTACTGGATTAACGTTATTAATTATTGGTGTTAGTTTAGCCTTTACACCATTTTTTATTCCTGAAATAGTTTTATCTTTAATGGGATTATCGTTTCTATTATTCCATAGCATTGCATCAGGTTATTTAATTTTGAAAAAGATTATGAAAATAAAAAAAACTAAAATAATAAACAAAAAATACTTTCAAAAGAATTGTAATGCAATAAAACAATGGATTCTTTCTCAAGCAGATTAGCTTAATTTTTTAATTAAATTTTATACTTTAATTTAATATTCTTGAGCAAATAATTTTTTTTAATTTATTATATATTTTAATATTATTGCTAAGTTTCTTTATGATATGTTTTAGCTTTTCTTATTTTAATAAAATAATTCTATCTGCTATTTTATTTTTGCTAGTAATAAATTTTCATGCTTTTGGATATAACTATTCTATAGATAAAAGTAATAATCATAATATTCATATAATAACGATATCTAAAGATGAATATGAAGCGGAAATAGTTAAAGCTTATAATGCCAATTATAGATATGAAACAATAAAGAATATTGCAGAACGAAAAGATTGTAAAATAGCTATAAATGGCTTTTTAGAAAATAATAATAAAAGAAAGGGGTTATCAATTTGAACTTTAATAATAAAAGGTAATATCTTTAATTTAAATTTAAATCAGCATTCAACTTTATTTATCGACCAAGATAAAAAAATTAAAATTAGAAAAATAAAACCAAATATAAATTTTATAAGTAATAATAATACCTTTGAAATATCTAAAGTAAATCAACAATCTGAAATTGATAATGAAATAATATTATTCACTTCAAAATATTTTAAATATACTTTAACTCCATTTAAAAAAAGAAATGAGATTATTTTTGACAAAAATGGTAATTTTATAAAATTTATAAAACATGGTAATAATTTAATAAAAGCTAATAATTATATTGTTTCGATTCCTTTAAAGCTGAAAATAAATGAAATTAAGAAAGCAAAACTAAAAATGTCATTAATGAAAAATAATTTAAAAAATCAAAATGAATCATATTTATTAGGCTTTCCTATTTTAATTGAAAAAGGAAAAATATCAAAATCAATAATGATAAATAAAAATCCATTTTATATTCTTCCTCAAGCACGAATAGCTATTGGGATAAAAGAAAATGGAGATTTGATAATTATAGTCGCAGAACATCTTTGTAAAAACTTTCTTTATAAAATGACATTAAAAGAGATGCGATCAGTTATAAAAAAAATCTTGTTTATATATTGTTTAAATATAAAAAAAGGCCTGTTAATCTTACAATGAATGAATTATTAGAAGTTTTAAAAGATAAAGTTAAAAATAAAAATACAATATTAGGATTAACAATTAAAGAATTAGCATATTTTATGAAAGATCTAGGATGCAAGATATACTGCTTCCAATTGAAGAATATCTGATAATCGGTCATTACTCTTTGAAATCAAATGGTTTCAGATACATTTCATCTACGATTAGTATAGCATTAAATTTAAATACAGGTAATTCCTCATATTTATGGCTTGAAGGAGAAATAAAAAATAGAATATATAAAGAAGATAAAACAAATATAAATAAAGATAAATTGTTGCAACCTATATCTAATGTAATCATATTTAACATAAAGAAATAGTAACTGAATAGAAGCCTACCTTGACAATAAAAATATATTTTATTATAATGGGGAAACTTTATATTTTATATGACATCCAATACGTCTAAAATACAATACCTAAAAAATCGATTATT
>PJEL010004470.1_pt1 | contig 11538 bp, 9 predicted proteins | sample 1853271 | NCBI WGS metagenome assembly PJEL01 (sample SAMN08108733, study PRJNA415343) | Invertebrate metagenome, whole genome shotgun sequencing project. | host: Globobulimina | place: Sweden: Gullmar Fjord | collected 2015-08 | reverse complement strand
CAATAGATGAATTTTTTTCTATCACTATCCCGATAATTACCGAAAAATTGCATAGTCGAATAAATAGTAATTTTCAAATAATTAAAAATTCATCTTGATCTGGAATGTGTATAGAAGAGAAATATAAATTATTAGAAAAAAGGAAAAATAGTAAAAAATACCTAGAAGAAAATATTGCATTAAAACATCAAAAATATTTTAAAATAGAAGGGAAAAGAATAATAAGAAATGAAGAAGAAATAGAAAATAGTATATTCAAATCAGGTTCAATAGTATTTATAGTTCAAGGAAAAAAATTAAAAAGGGAAGAAATCTTAGAGACATATAGAAACAGAGATAAAATAGAAAAAGAAATAAATGTATTAAAAAATCAAATAGATAGTAAAAGATTAAGAGCACATAATAAAGATACAACAAATGGGCGATTATTTATAAAATTTATCGCATTAATCCAGCATGCATCAATTAAAAATATAGTAAAGAAAGATGAGAAACTAAGCAAATATTCGATAAGTGAAATTATGTCAGAACTAAAGAAACTTAAAATTAATTTATTTGATAAAGAAAATATATTTTTGACAGAATTAACAAAAAAAACAAAAACTTATTTTTAAAGCTTTTAATATTAATATTAATTGCTTGCAAACAGAGTTTGATAGTTATTAACTTGAAAACTCAATTTAGGTTAAATACAACGTCTTTTACATAGTGATGGGCTTCTAATTTCCAATGATTACGTATATTTTTATTTAATAGTTTTGCACTTCTTCTTGATGATAAATTTGTTATAAAGTATGCTTTTTTAATTGTTTTGATCCCTTTGTCTGTTCTATGTCTTTCTATTTCTATTATGTTTTTTACTTCTAGCCATTTTTTATCTATTCCCTCTATATTGTTATACTAGACGTATGTCAAAATGCATCTGAAAGTATTTGATAATCAAGGAGTTAAGATCAATTATCAGATCATTTTCAATAGCGATGAGTATACTCACTTTCCTGGGATGTATAATTATTAAATTATATTACTTCTAAAATATATTTATATTCAATTTACTAACTGACCTTACGCAGCACTCTTAGCTTCATTTTGTAATTTTTTCAATATTTCCATAGAAGCTTGATTTGCTTTTATCAAGATCAAGCTTTTTAGCTGATATTGATTTTTATAACACGAAAGATTTTTTAAAATTTCCAACTTACAGTAAGCAATAAAGCTCATATATATATGATTGCTTTGGCTTTTAACTGTTTTGGTAGGCGATTGTGATAGGCTAGCATGGTTCTTAATTTCTTTATGGAAGTCCTCTATGATCCACCGTTTTTGATAGATATTATATAGAGCTTTGCTATTTAACTCTAAATCATTACTTACTATATATAAAGTTCCAACAAATCCATCTCCGTTTTTGAAGACTTTCTTTAATAAATTTAAGGTGCTTTCATAGCCTTTTAGTTTTATTAAATAAGATCTGTCGGGTTCTATACTCATCGCTATTGAAAATGTTCTGATAATTGATCTTAACTCCTTGATTATCAAATACTTTCAGATGCATTTTGACATACGTCTAGTATAGCTCATAATTTTTTAGTTGTGAATAGTTTGTCCATTTTTTAGAATTGTGATCATACATTTTAAATAATCTATTTGATTTTAAACCCATTACAAACTTTTTTTTCATATTTTCAGATATATACTGCATATTTTCTCTAGAGCTATACCAGCTGTCTGCTAGTACATATTCAAAGTTTATCTTTTTCTTCGTACATTTCTTTAAATGATTCCTCAAATGTTCATTTTTAGATATTTTAGCTTTTCTTTTTTTTTGTTTTTGGATCTATATATTCATCATCTTTTTTTATTATCTCATATCCTACTGGTAGTTGGATTTTAGTACCATTATAAAAACTCGTTAAAATGTTAATTCCTTTTAAACATCTACCTTCTGCGTGATCATAATGCCAAGAAATTATATCGTTTTCTTTACTATGAGGTTTTTTCGATATAGTATCATCAAAAACTAGGACTCCTGAATCTTTTACACTCTTTTCAAAAGCATGCCTCTTTACATATTTCCATAAATCTTTAGAAGTATTACTTTTTTTATTTAAAACCCTTGTTATTTGATCATGACTAATAATATTGTTTAACATGTTAGATAAACCTGTTGAACTAGCTTTGGAATTTTGGGTTATCAAATAGTCTGTATAAATATCTTGCATTTTTCTAAGAAAATTTAGGTCTCATAAAGCTTTACAATTTTAGCCATTTTTAGTTAGTTTTCAAAGCTTTTGCGTAAGGCCAGTAAATAATTATATAAATTAAATATAAATATTGCAACAATAAAACTTGTTCATTTCCTTAAATCCATAACATTGTGTGAGAGCCCTGGGGTGAGATTCCCCTTGGCCACTCGACAAAAAATCTATTTTTTTTATAATTTTTTTATGATCTCATAAGGAAGAGGTTAATTTTGTATTTTTTTTAGTTGAAAATCGATTTAATAGTGCTTGCAATAAATGAATTTTCAGTACTAATGAAATAATTTATATTAGCATAAAAAGAAGTTTATAAAGGTTTATATTGGTATTTTTATAATAAAAATTTAATTATTCTTTGATATATAGATATTTTTTTTTTAATTTTATAAACTGATTAAATTAAAATAATTAAAAAAATGGAATATAATAAAAGCAATAATTCGCAGAAATATAAAAATAAATTATTAAAGATAAAAAATTGTATAAATTTAATATTGCTCTTTATAGTAATCCTATCTTGTGGTAAAGGGACTACTAAAAGTATGATGCCCAAGCAAAATAGCATTATAAATAACACCACAAGAAATAAATATGCTAATAAAAAACTGAAACAAATTTCTATTAATAATAGGAAAGCAAATGTACATGGGGTAAACCCTTCTTATAATGAAGTAGAATTACTTTCAATTAATCCAAAAGTAAACAATTTCCAAAATATATTTAAAATAGAAAAAGAAGAAGAAGAAGTATCTTATACCATTCATTATACAGGGAGCAAAAATTTAACTTGTTTTCAAGTCTCATCTTCATTTGAAATAAAAGCTATAATCAACAATATTATACATATGATTGATAACGCAGAAATAAAAGAAAATTATAAACTCAATTTAAAAAAATATATACAAGCTATTGATACCCATCTTCAAACGTATATAATGAATAGTAATAATTTTTCTAAAAAAGATAGGGATAAAACAAAATTTTGTATATATACAATGTTAAGATATTTTACTGCTATTTTAACAGGAGAATGTGATCCTTGCAGGCATTATGTTAGACCACATATTATTAATAAATATTTTCCAATACCATTTAAATATAATGACAATAGTACTATCACATCAATTTTTACTATCCTTGAACGCATCCGAAAAATTAATAATAATACTAATATGCGACCTAATACATTTAAAGCTATTATTACTGATATTGATAATGATGAAAAAACTGAGATAGATCTAGATAAATATAAATTTCATAGAGCTAATACTATACATTTTGATTTTTGTGGACTTAAAGGGGGAGATATTTGTAAAACTATAAAAATTAATCCTATAAAAGCTGGTTCATTTTTTGAAAAACAAGTTAAAAATCTAATTACTAATTTGTTATCTTCATATAAAATACATCATTCATACTGTCCGCTGGTCCCATTTAATAGAAATACAGAACTAGACTTTATTTTAAAAGCCCCAAATTTGCTTCCAATTATATTTGAATGTAAATCTTCTAATGATTTCAATAAGATTTTCTGCCCTGATCAATTAAATTCACAATTAGATCAATCAGTAACCCATCATAACTGTCCTCTATTTATTTTTACCAAGTATGATTTTTCTAAAAATTATAGAAACAAATGTTTGGAGAATGAAAAACTAGAAGAAAAACTAAAAAAATATCCTGTCTTTTATATTTGTATGGATGATAAGGTTGAAAACATAGAAAGAATTATCCCTATGAATAAAAATAATAAAGTATGGATAAATTATATATTAAAAAATTATAGATCTATTAAAAAAGTTTTTAATAAGAAAACATTAAAAGGTTATTGGGGAAAAGCTTTTTCATCTTTAGAATCTTTAGAAAAAATATCCAAAGAAAAACAACATACTAAGAACGAAAATATAAAAAAACATAAAAAAATAATTGAGCAGAAAGCAATAAATAATGATAGTAAGCAAAATAATAAACAAATAATTAATAACAGTCATAAAAAAAGAAATAAAACAAAACCTAAAAATAACAACAATAAAAAGGTAAATAAATCAGAAAATAACAATAATAAAAAAGTAAATAAACCAAAAAATAACAACAATAAAAAAGTAATTAAATCAAAAAATAACAATAATAAAAAAGTAAATCCCAATAAAAATAAAGTATCATCTAAAGGAAAAAAAACTCAATCACTAAAAGTATCGAATGAGAAAAAGAAAAATGAGGAAAAGAAAATTAAGAAAAAGAAAAATAAGAAAAAGAAAAATGAGGAAAAGAAAAATGAGGAAAAGAAAAATGAGGAAAAGAAAAATGAGGAAAAGAAAATTAAAGTCATAAAAAGAATAATAATAACAAAAATAGATTCTATATCGGAGTATGAGCTATGTAAAGGTAAAAACAATAAAAAATCCTGCTTTAATTCAATTAAATCATTACTTGATTTTTTAAAATGTATTGATGATCGTAATAAACGAAATATATTATTTGAAGTATTAAAAGATTATACATGTAAAGATAAGGTATTACCAGAAGCAGCACAGATTCAAATGATGATATATTTTACAAATGAATTTATACTTAAAAAATATATTTCTTATAAAATCGATTTATTAAAACAAATCGACCCCACATATGTAGATATGATATTAGAAGATTTATCACCGTCAGTATATAATGATGAAAGTATGAAATGTTATATGAATGAAATAAATGACCTTATAGATGATGATAAAAAATGGTTAGAAAATCATATAGAAAAGGCACAGACAAAAACCATAGAGAAAGAAATAATAAGATTAATGTCCATAATACCCCAGTTGAAAAACAAAAACGAAGAAGGAATGAAATCATTAGCTAAAAAAATTCCTGGTCTTTTAAAAGTTATTCCTTATCAAAATCGAAAAAGATTGTTAAAAATAATTTTTTATAATAAAACCCAAGAGGGTGTTGGTTCTTTAATTACTCTAATATTTAAGGATTATATTACAAAGCAATTTAAAAATAATTATAAAATAATAAAGGGGGCCTCTATTCTAGAGAATTATGTAAATACAATATTAGACTCTCAAAAAACTATATATAAAGAAGGTATAGATAAATATATGGATGAAATAAATAATCTTTTAGATAATGAAAACAATTACTTAAGAAATTATTTAATTAAACAAAATGAAAAAAATATAAATAGAGCATTACATGCTCTATTGAAATTAAAAGATAAAGATAAAGATAAAGATAAAGATAAAGATAAAAATAAAAATAAAAATAAAAATGAAAATGAATATGACGATGAAAAAAAAGAAAAATATAAATATAGCGATGAAGAATTAGGTCAAATAATTTATGATATTTTACAAAATCAAATTTTGCCAGAACGCCGTATAGAAGTACTAAAAGATTATTTTTCACAGCCGGAAAATATAGATTTTTTATTTAAAAATATATTTGGGGTTCATATTTTTCATAAAATTAAAGCTCAATTAATTAAACTTAAAAAAAATCATAAAAACTTAGACTCTATTACTTGCAAATATGTAGATATGATACTAAACAATCTAAAAAGGGTATATATTGAAAGAAAAGATATAAATATGAATATTTGCGAAAAAGAAATAAATGAGCTTTTAGCTGATGAAAAAAATGGTTACATAAACATAATACTAAGAAATTTAATTAAAAAATTATATGAAAATGATAATAATAAAGAACGTAACTTGTTATCTATTGAAATTCTTGATCTTATTAAGTACTTTTCTCCTGAAAGCAGAACAACACTATTAATTGAAAAATTAAAAATACATTTTCCAAATCAGGAACGGGCGATAATAAATTTTTTGAATCGAAAAATATTTAAAGAAGATATTTTTCGGAAAATTAAAGCTCAATTTGAAAAAAATGGAATAAATACTAAAAGAAACCCTCCTGTTTATAAAAGTATGTGTAATATACTTTTATATGAGATAAACTATCTGAATTCCATATATAAAAATAAAGGTATAAAAGCTTATATAAATGAAATGAATAACTTTCTAAATGAGGATAAAAAAAATATTCGTTTAGAAAATTATATAAACGAAACACTCATAATAGAAAAAGACTTATTAAACCTATTAAATAAATTGAAAGGTATAGACGAAATTGGTGATGAATGTATTTTATTAGGTGAAAAAATTTATTATTCTTTACAAAAGCTTATTTCTCCTAAACGCCGAGTAGAAGTATTTAAAAAACATTTTTTAAATCTATCAAAAGAAAATATAAATCTTTTAAATTCAAGCATATTTGGGAAGAAAATTTTTATTAAACTCCATGATCAAGAAGATCCATTAATTAAGTCTAAAGAAATTTATATTGGGAAATATACAGGGATAATATTAGAAGATCTAAACAATCTATATGAAGAAGATAAATGTAAATATATGAAAAAAATAAATGAGCTTCTTGATAATGAAGAAGATGAGATAAAACGTTATACATATGAAATACATAAAATTTTTGACAATGATATAAATAAGATAGAACATTCTATAAACAATGGAAAAAAAGAATAAACACCAGATGATTCAGAAGAACTATACTCGAAGTATATTAAAATATATCTAAAACCGATTATTTTCATACAGAAAAGATCGATTAAATAGAAGTAAGTATTTAGGTTGGAGTGTTTTTTATTATATCATTGAATTTCCTTGAGGTTATACATATAATTCTGAGGAATATAGGGACGACCAACTAATTTATACTCATCACCATTGAAAATGAACTGATAATTGATCTTAACTCTCTGATTATCAAATACTTTTAGACGCATTTTGACCTACGTCTAGTATATTATATCCTAAAATGAATTTCTAGTTATTAATTTAATAACCATGGCCTAGCTTTCCGAGTTTTTTAGAGGGATTTTAAATCTAAAAAATCATAGTACTAATTCCAAAATTCAATTTAGGTTATCCTCTATTCCGCCATATTGGGCACTTGATAAATTAAATTAGTCTAAATTTTAGTTTCTAATTTTAACAAATTTCAAATATGTAATAGTTAATGTTATATTTAATATAAATAATTTTCGAGTGTTTAGCCACTTAATTTTTTTAACCAAAATCTTTTATTTTTATCTTAAATCCTTCAGCGTGCCCAAACTAAGCGGAATGTAGGGTTATATAGATTCATATCAAATATAACAAATAAAGCTCAAATCAAAGACTTTTTATATCAATAGAGACTTTTGCAGCATCTCCTAATAATGGAAAAACAGCTCCTAATGAATTAACTGAAAATCAGAAAGATATTTTTTAAATTTTAAATATTGAAATATAATTTTTATAATATATAGAGGTATTTTAATCAGAATACAGGATAAATAATCTTAATTTTTCAAAGAAAACATTTCTTATTTTACAAAATGCCATATATATACATATATATATATAATAATTTTGCATTTTAAAAAATTTATTTTATACTTGTGCTGCGTTACACTTTTAATAAAATAATTCATGACGATTTCATGAATAGATTCAACTAATTTTTTAAATATTATGAAGTCTATTTGTCCTTTTTTGTTTTTAATAGTTTTTTTTCTTTCCAAATGTGGTTCTAAGTTAAGAATCAATAATATGAAAAATGAAGAAGAAAGTTATATTCTGGATGATGATGATTATAAATATCATGATGATGATGATTATTATAAATACGAATATTTATCTCAGATTAGTAATACTAATAAAGAAACTCCTAGAGATCCTATTCAAAAAATAAAAGATAAACAGTATCATGAACTATTCAATTGTGTACAAAATAATAAACTAAATACTATTGATAGAAAAATCATCAATGTTAAAAACAATCATGGTTACACGATATTGGATACTGTGAATAGACAAACAAATCCTAAAGCATATGCCTTTTTGAGAAAATTGGGTGCTAGACATGCTAAAAAATTTGATAAAGAATTAAATGATTTTTTGAAAAAACAATCCTGGGTGTTGAGTGATACATTTAATTATCTACAACTTGATATCAAGTCATCGTTAAGATTTTTTATATCTATGTTGAAAGATAGCAATAACAGAAAAGGTGCTAACAAAGAATTTTTAAAGAAGTACATGTTGCATTTGAATTCGTTTGAATATAAAAAAACACAAATTTCTGGATGGAAAGATGGTAGATTAAAAGAAAAGGGGAATTTACTAGGTGATTGTATAAAATCTGGAAACTTTAATTCTGCGTTGTTTGCTATAATGCTTGCTAAAGAGTTGAACGTAGTTGAGGAGTTAATAAATTGTTGTACTGATACATTTGAACGAACACCATTGCAAAATCTAGAAAGCACGCTTATTGAACTTGAAAATAAAAAATCAAATAAAAATATTCATTTAGATCAAGAAGGGACTGGTTGTTCTGATGATCATATTGCGAATGGTAAGAAACTTAAAGAAAAATTAATACAACATGGATCAAATTTAATAATGAATTTTCACCCTATGTCACGTCAATCTCTTAAATTATTTAAAAGTGTTGCAAAAGGTGATTTTAAAAAAACAAAAGACTGTCTGTCTAAAAATCCCAACATATTTATGAAAGATATTAAAGGCAATTATAAATTTTTCAAATTCACGGAATATAGCAAATCCAATCCAATCCAATGTGCAGAACTTGTCTTTAAACATATATATGAAAAATCAATAATTATACTGGAAGAGTTATTTGAAAACTATATTATTACTGATCAAGAAGGGACTATTTTTCCTCATTCTTTGACAGAGGTAATTGCCCAATATATAGGGAATTTTTCTTTTATAAATGTTTATAATAAAGAAAATCATACTATTCTGGATAAACTCAGAGAAGGCGATAGGCTTTATGAGCTTTTATCTAAACAAAATGCTGTGCATAGCTATGAAATATGGAAGCAAATTCTTGCTCATAATTATAAATTAAATGTTTTTGAATATTGTATCCCAAAATTAAAATCAGAACGTTTACGTAAATCAATTATTAGTAATAATGATGAATATTTTACCTGGTTATTGCTTTTTGGATGTAAAACTACCATTATGGATGATCTGAAAGAAAATTTACAAATTTATCATGATTTAGATATTAATGGTGACAAGTTTGGTAAAGCAATATTACAAGATGCGGCAATTTTTTGTACTCCAAAGGTGATAGAGTTATTAATAAAAGCTGGAGCAGATCCTAACAAAAAAGATAAAAATACCGATATGTTGCCTATTGAATTGGCTGCAAGGAAGAATATAAACAATGTTCCTCTTTTAAAAAAATATACAGATTTTGATGAAAAAACTTTAGACGCTTTATTATTAGATGATATTGAACAACTTAACGAAGGTATAAATACCTGTTATGTTTGTGAGAATCGAAATTGTACAGGATACGGTAACAAAATTTGGAAAAATGAAGGATTTTCATCAAACAATGTATCTATGAATGAATATGAATCTAAATATGAAAATGAAGATGAAGATGAAAACTCTGAAGTCGAAGCATTTGAAGAGGAAATGGGGTTCCCTTTATATTCTATTATTACAAAACAAATTAAATGTCGAAATAAGAAATGTCGCAAAATTTTAAAAATTACTAAGATAAGACCTTGGCTTACAGATTACTACATGTGGGGTTATGACCCTTATGGTGAAAAAATAATAATATGCAAAGGGAAAATTGGAAATAAGGAGGATATCAACCTTCTCATATATGAGTTTACTGGGGAATATGTAGGGATAGTTTCTAGGCGCTTATTATGAAATACAGATATGATCTAATACTTGAGATAAATAATAATAAGATTAAGATTTATTGTATACTGATCACATTTGAAAATGAAGTTAAAATGAAATGTAACTGCTTGATTATCAGTGTTATGTTTATTCAAAATGATACCCTTTGGGTATAAATATAGAAGGATACTAGAGATTTATTAATAACTAAACTAATATTGCTATGAATACAAAAAAACTTATATTTAAACTGTATATTTTATTTTTAATTTTTTCTTGTGTAAACTCAAAAAAAAGTATGAACAAAGGAGGATCGTTAGATTTAGGTTTTCACTTTAGAAAATTTAATAAAAAAGATGTAAATGTGGTAAAATTGGGGTACGGCAAAGATCCAACACACTATATAGTAGGAGGAATAAATTTTGAATATAATGAATGTTCAAAATGCAATATTAAAGGGATATTTTATGCTGATTACATACCAAAAGAATATATGAGAAACAAAGAAGCAAAAAAATATCCTTTTTTAAAAAAGAAATTTAAAAACAAAAATTATAAAGGATGTATTGAACTAGATTATTATAAAGAAGAAGAAGAAGAAATTAATTTAGATTTATGCAACCCCTATTCTATTGGCTTTTGTAGAAGAAATTGTTATTGCAGAAAATGCGGAGAAAAAGTTGAAGTAAATTCACTTGCTTTTTCAGATACTGTTTATATTATAAAAGCAGCAATAAAGGGTAGGAAAAATGTTTTAATGCTATGGAATAGTGTAGAACGTAATTATGCTCATTATTTCGATTCAAGAGAAATTTGTAAATATGAGGCTATTCATGTTGCCACTATACCCTTAAATGACTTACATACGGAATTATGCAATATCCCAATTGAAATAAAACAGTTATTTTTAGAAAAATTAAAGGTATTTGAGAATGAGAAAATTGAAAATAATATAATTGAAAACGATGATGATTGTATTGAAGAAGAAAAAGAAGAAAAAAAAGAAGAAAAAGAATATGAATTATATAATGATATAGAATCCGTCAGCCGTATTTTCTCAAAGAAGATAAGGGGGAATGAAATTAAATATATATCTAAAATATTAACAGAATATTTTCCAGAAAAAAATTACAAAGAGGAGGAGTCTGAAAATCCAATACAACAAAATCCAATACAACAAAATCCAAATGGTGGTATATGTATCGTACTATGATTTTATGTAATATCTATTGTAGCCATTGTAAAAGTTCCTATTAATATAAAAAATCATTGATTGGAGTTTTATTTATTATCTAAAATTAAATTAATATGTCTATCTATAATAAATTAGGAAAATTTAAATATATTCAAGTAGTAATTATTTTTATACTAAGGGATTGTAATTTAATAAACTAAATGATTGGCTATGCAGAATTTTCAATTATATAATTCCATTCAGGATGAAATTCATCGCCAATAAGATTTATAGCATCCATATCTTTATTCCTAACTTTAATCCCTTTTTCGTAAATATTTTTATCTAATACAGCTGTTACAGTAAG
>PJEL010004468.1_pt1 | contig 11541 bp, 9 predicted proteins | sample 1853271 | NCBI WGS metagenome assembly PJEL01 (sample SAMN08108733, study PRJNA415343) | Invertebrate metagenome, whole genome shotgun sequencing project. | host: Globobulimina | place: Sweden: Gullmar Fjord | collected 2015-08 | reverse complement strand
CGCCGATGACCCGAACGACAAGGCGATTCTTGTTGGTGGGTGGGATGGATACATCAGGCAGATCGACGAATCGTCGGACGATGACGACGGGACGGGCGTTGAGAGCTTCGTGTGGATGACGCCGTATAACTCGAACTCATCCATGGCGTCGGTGCTGATGTCGAGCAGGTTCTCTCTTGGCCTGGACTCGGACGGGGCTAGCTTGGAAATGCACAGTTCGGACCTCGTGGAGCGAATGGTGGCGGACGATACGCCGGGCTTCACAGTGGACTTGTCCGCTGGCCTGAGTAGCAATATTCTCCAGCGGGTTCGGGGCGGCGCCATAGGCGTCAAGATTGGGAGAGACGGAACCTCATCCGGCACATGGAGTTATGAAGACGGCGTAATCCATCTTGCTCCTGCCGGACCGACTCGATACAGGAAGCTGTAATGGCACAAGGCCTCAGTGGAATAGGTCGAACTCCAGGCGCGAGCCAAAGGATTAGGCGCAACTGGACCAAGATGATCCACGACGCACTGGATGGACTTGCCGGTGAGGGACTGGATTCAAACGACGACGGAACGCTGAGCGTCAATGTCGGGACGGGCATCCAGATCGTGACGGACGCGGTCACGAGTAAGGACTCCGAGATTGACCATGACGAGCTCGCCAACTATGACGGCGATCAGCACATCGACTGGACCGGGGCGACAGAAAACTTCCTGACGACCGGATCAATCACCGGGGGCTCAGCCGTCATCGGGGCTGGAGCGAACTATCTCCAGGTCGAAGCCGACGGGACGATTGAGTTCAACGGGACGGCGACGGTATGGGACGACCTTCGTATCGCAGGGAGCTCCATCAGGATCGGGCCGAGCTTCCCTCCGTCCTTCGAGCAGTACAAGGACGACGGGGGCGGCAGCGTCGGCGTCTACCTGAACTACTTCGAGGACGTCATCGAGGCACAGGAGCAGAATGTCTTCTTCGTCGCCCAGATGCCGCACAAGTGGAAGCTCGCGTCGACGATCTATCCCCACGTCCACTGGACCCCGAACGCAGCAGGCGGGGCGGGCGAAGAGGTTCGATGGGGCCTTGAGTACACCTGGGTCGACTACGGCGAGACGGGCGGAAACACGACGATCATCAACGCGAGCGCACACGGGCCGTCAGAGAACCTCATATCCGGCAGACACTATATCACGCCGTTCGCCTCCATCGCCGGGACAGGCCACACGCTGAGCTCGATGCTCGTATGCCGTCTCTACCGGAACTCGTCTCATGCCGACGACGACTTCACCGGCAAGGCTGGGTTTCTTGAGTTTGACTTCCATTATGAGATCGACACGATAGGATCAAGGCAAGAGTACGTGAAGTAGGAGCATCGCTATGGCGAAGACAATCAACATCGCGGATATCATCAAGCAGCTAGAACAGGCTCAGAAGAGCGCGAATGACGCCAACCTGAAGCGATACGCAGAGGGTCTCGCCGAGCTCACGGGCGGCAGGCAGTCCATGCGCGACTACTACAGCCAAGCTCAGAGCCTCATTCAGGACATCGGCAAGACGGCGATTGACGACGTGAATCGCGGGTCCGCCCGGCTGGCTGGCTCGACGCGGCAAGACCTCATCTCATCCGGACTGTCTAGCTCGACCGTGCTCGGCTCCATGATGCGGGGCGTCGAAGAGCAGCGACAACGTGGGCAGCAATCCGTGCGAGAGGGTATCGCCGGGCAGCAGGCCGGGCTCTCCAGAGAACAAGCGCAAGCCGAAATGGGAGCCTCTGGCGGCATCTCTGGGTTCATCGCCGACCGCTACGACACGGGGCCGGACGCGGCCATGTACGCAAACCTCATCCAGCAGGCTGCGGCAGCCGGAGATGGGAGTCGCGTGCAGGTCGACGGCGGGATGGGGGCCAACGCCAGGGCGGGTCTCGACGCTTTTGGTCGACCGATGGGCAGGTTCAGCAGCGGTGGTGGTGGCAGTGGATATGGCGGCGGGGGCGGTGGCGGGGCTCCGTCGGGCGGTGGAGCTATCGCGCCCCCGATGCCTCCCGGCATGGGCGGGTCGAGCTTTACAGGCGGGCAGACCGGGCCGTCGAGAGGCGGCGGGTTCGATGCGTCTCCGCAGAAGTCGATCACGGACTATATCAGCGGGCCGACCAACGTGTTCCTTGGTGACAAAGGGTTCGCGACGAGCGGCGGGATCATGACGGATCAGCAACAGAAGACCGCAGGAAGCATCTCTGACACAATGCGACAGCAGGCGACCGGAACTGGCAACCCGACGGATGCCCAGTACATGGCCGGAGCTACGGCGGCGGACAAGAAGAGGTGGGAGTCCGCCTACGCAAAGGGTGGGAAGGTTCCCGATTTTGCGAAGAGGTTCTACGGCGCTCAGACCGCATAGGAGATATCCATGGCAGCGACAGTCAAAGTCATACAGCATATGGAAGTTCAGATCGGCAACGACCTCAAGGAGATGGGGTCAAGAACCGTCCCCGACGAGGCGGCGATCACCGGAGAGGTGTTCGAGGTAAAGAAGTCCCTGGCTTCCGCAGCCAGCCCGAACGAGTTTCCGTTGCAGGAGTTGTGGGCGTCTGGAGATGGCGGCATCGACACGTTCGACATCCTCTGCTTCGAGGCGGACGCGGACTGCCTGATCGAACTCAAGGCTGGGGCGGACATCGCCCTACTCAATGTCGCTGGCGGCGTCCCTCTCATTCTGTCGACCGACGAGCTTCTCGGTAGCTCGGTCGCGACAGACTCCGAGGCGACCATGGACCTCATTGACACGGTGTCCATGAAGAACAACGAAGCGGACGGCACGACTATCGTCGGCCATCTCATCCTTCTTGCGTAGGAGATAGGTATGCCCATCAGCGTGACATACAACCCAATCTCAGCCGCCATGAACCTAGCGAAGAAGGGCGGCGAGGGCGAGAGCCAGATGCGTAGGCACGCGATGGGCCAGGATGCCCTGAACAGGCTCGACAAGCAGACTGCGATGGCGATGCAGTCCCGAGCTCAGCAGGTCCAAGAGGGTATGGCGCTCCGAGAGATCCAGAACAAGGAGCGGCTGTACGAAGAGCAAGCCGCCCGCCAGCGAGCCATGGACTCCGCAAGGGTGCAGCAGGAGCAGCAGGCGTTGGCCACCGACGAGATGTATAAGGCGTCGCTCATCAGGCAACGAGAGAATGAGAATCGTCTGGCTGCCGAGAAGGCCCAGCGGGACGAGGAATGGAAGAAGAAGGGTTTCGGTCTGTCAGAGAGAAGGGTCGGGGTCGCCGAAGCTGGCGAAAAGAGGCTCAAGAAGGCCGCAGACGAGCCAAAGAAGGTCGACGCCGACAAGAAGTTCGAGCAGGACAAGGACGACATCCGGGACAAGGAAGCTGCACTTGGCCGCTGGCTGAAAGACAACAGCGACAAGCGACACCACGACCGCTACGGCGAGTACAAGCCGAGGACGGGTGTCGAGCCGCTGGAGCACAAGAGGATTCTGGACGCCAAGAACGCGGCCCAAGCTAGCCTCATGACGATGGAGCGGACCCGCGTCCAGCAGAACCACGAGAAGGTGGCTGCCGCAGGCCCCAACAGCACGACCATCATGCCCACGGCAATCGTCGCAAGTATCGCCGGAAAGGATATCAAGATCCCCGAGCCGCCTAGCTCGACCGTCGCCCCCGAGAAGGACGAGCCCATCACGGAATATCCGAACGTGCAGAAAGAGCTTACGGCGCACTTCATGCGGTACGTTTTGCCTCAGTTCCCATCCCAGGAGGAATGGGACGCCAACTTGCCGGAAACGAGCCAGCAGTTCGACGTGCTCGTCGAGGCTCAGGGGTGGAGGGCTGAGTAATGCCGCTAGTCAACTTCACACCAGAAGACTACAGCGGGCCTCAGGTGAAGTCACCAGCCCCAGAGCAGCCTCAGATGGGCGGCGACATCAGGCCGTCCCTTGGCTTTACGTCGGATGACTACGAGCTATACGCGCCCGACAGAGACCAGATCCTCACCATCGACGCTGAGATCAGGACGAATCAGCAGTTCGCGGCCATGAAGGAGCATCCAGACCACCTGAGGTCTATCCTTCACCAAGACCTATCATCGAGACCACCCGCCGTCAGGAAGCGTTTGTTTGAAGTGACAGGGAACCCCATGTATCAGATGCACGGGGACGTCATGACGAGTAGGACTCGTCTCCACCAAGCCGAGGAACGTAGCGCTGAAGAGGCGATGGGCGAGATCGGCAAGAAGAGGCGAGAGAGCTACTATAAGAAGGTGGCGAGAGTTCCGGGCGGGAAATACATTGCGCCTGTGTTCTCTGGCGTAGAGCAATCCGGGCTCAGCATGGTGGGGACACTGTTCGCGAAGCCGGGAGAATACTGGTTCGGGATAGAGGGTGGCCACAAGGCAGCAGACGCCCTGAACCGGGAGATCGGGCGGATCGGGCAGTCCCGCAGGGATATCGTGGGCGACTCCATGGTCCAGAACACCATCGAGGGAGTCAGTAGGACGATCACGGACGCCATCACGTCACGCGCGCTGAGCGGTGGTGCCGGGTCCGAGATCGTTGGGTGGGCTGGCCGGGTCGCGAGAACCATCCCGATGGCCATTTCGTCATCCTCCAAGGCGATCAATCAGGCGGTGACAGATGGCACAGACGCCGGGCTCACGCCGGATGAGATCACTAGACTAGCGATGGTCGAGGGTGCGACAGAGGCGTTTGCGACGCTTGTCTCGTCAGCGATCCCATTTGGAGAGGGCGGGATCGAAACCGGCATGATGAAGAAGGCAATGGCCAGCGCTGGCGGGAAGTCGCTCAAGAAGGTCATCAGGGATGGGCTGAAGGATGTCAGCAAGGAGCTCGTCGAAGAGCTCGTTATCGCTGGTATCACAAAAGCCAACCGAAAGAAGATGGGCCTTGAGCCGGACGAGTGGACCGATCAGGACACGGACGAGTTCATTCAGATCGTCGTAGAAACCGTGGCAACGCTGGGAACCATGAAGAGTATCGACACAGGAACAAAGAGGCTGGCGAAGAGAGTTAGTGGAAAGGCTAAGCCAGCCGCCGACACAAGCACCGACATCGACACCATGGAAGAGCTTTCCGCTAACGCCAAAGAGATCTTCGCCGGAGCCTCACAGGAGCTTTAGACTGCTGGCCTTGACCCCGAGCGGGCCGGGCTCGCCTCCCGCAAGTGGATCGAGGCCAAGGGTGCATGGATCGAAGGCGGCAAGCAGGGCGATTCTCCGAGCTTGGGCGACGTGGCGACCGCCGTGCTCGAAGGCAACATCACGGAAGATACGAGGTTTACTCCTCCCGAAGCCAGCGTTGAGCCCCCTTCCGGCCCTGCCCGACCGGAAGGTGGTGCTCCGCTGGCCCAAGGCCCGGTGACGCTGGACGAAGCCATGCGGCAGAAGCCTGCGGTCCAGGTGTCCGAGAAGAGCCAGCAACTATTCGACCGGATCAACAAAGATCTCCACGGGAAGGCGACGATTGTTCCCGCTGAGCCCACCGCCTTCGAGGGGTCGGACGAGATCCGGAGCTTCATCGAAGACCGTGGCGGTGAGGTCGCCTATTTCGACGGAGACATTTCCGCCGACGGGGTCAGGCTCGGAGACACAATCCTCCTGCGAAGCGGAGCGACAGAGGCCGACCTAGCCAGATCCACCGCCGCCCACGAAGTGGCGCACATGCTTGAGCTCGACAAGAAGTATGCGGATGAGCTTGAATCGCTTGGGCTTCGGCAGGAGATGCGGGATTCGTACGACAAGAGGCTCGGCGACTCTCCATCCGCAGAGGCGATCCGCAAGCAGCTTGGCGACGAGGGCCTGAACCTCGAGGCGACCGCAGACTTCATCGGCAACCTCATGAAGGACGAAGGGTTCCGGGCGCGGATCGCCAAAGAGAACCCAGGCGTCATCAGCAAGGTGGTCCAGTTCTTCAAGGACATGATCGCCAAGGACGGCGGCAAGTCTAAGCTCATCACCAAGATCGCCAATGACTTCATCGCCGCTGCCGAGGGTAGGAAAGCTCCGGGCAAGAAAGCGATAGTGAAAGAAAAGAAAGCCGTCGACAAGAAGCTAGCTCGCATGAAGAAGCCTGTGGCCACCGGCGAGGTTCTCCAGAAGGAGCTTCAACGCGAGATTGCGAAGAGGCGAACGGCTGAGGCGGACGCCAGGACCGACGCGACAACCGGGCTCGGCAACAAGATGGCGTACGATGAGTCGATCTCTGACGCGAAGCTCATCGCAGACGAGGGAGGGCAACCGTTCAGCGTCATCCAGATCGACCTAGCCAACTTCAAGCAGGTCAACGACACGCACGGTCACGAAGCTGGCGACGAGCTCCTGGCAAAGATCGGCGAACAGATCCGATCCGTCCAAGGTGATCGTCCGCTCGACACAATGTTCAGGCAGGGCGGAGACGAGTTCGCCGTCGTACTTCCCGCCACCGACCGCAAGGGGGCTGAGGCTGTCCGTGACCGTATCGAGCAAGCGGTCGGTACGACAGAGATCGTACCCGGCCTCAGTTCCTTCGCTGCCGGTGAGGTGGCGACCTACTCTGGCGATCAGGCGGCGTTCAACGCCGACATGCAGTCGGCTGACGAGGGCATCTCCGACAGGAAGACGGCCAAGAAGCAGGAGATGGGCGAGGCTGTCGGGCGTGAGGCTGCGGCGAAGGTGGTGAAGAAGGCCCAGGCCAAGCCGAAAAAGGTCGCAAAGAAAGCTCCCGGCAAGAAGGACGCCGACAAGACCGTCGCCGACCGTCGAGCCGAGAAGCCGAAGGCCCCGACCAAGGTGCAGGTGCAGGCCGCCTCGCAGCTAGCGATGGAAGCTGAGACAATGAGGGGCCATGGCTACTCCGACGAGGACATCGCCGACGCATTCAGCGACAAGACTGGGGCGGATATCACGCCAGAGATCGTGAACGCTCTCATCGAAGGCAGGCCCGTCGAGGGATTCCAGTACTCACCGTCTGAGCAGCCCGTCCGTATCAGCGGGTCGGATGCAATGGCGAGGCTGGCCAACGTGCTCGCCGAATCCCCGAAGGTTACGGGGCGTCCCGAGCTAGCCAACCTGTCCGAGGATGAGAAGGCTCGACGCATGGTCGACCTCGTGGACGAGCTCCGTAAAGAGCAAGGTCTCCCGACGAGGAAGATGATCGCGACCACGAAGGCCGAGGCGACGAAGCTGCTCGCGAAGCCCGAAGGCAGGGCTGATCTCGTGGCAAAGGTGGACAGTGGAGCGATGCTCGACTCGACCGAAACTGTAGCTGCGCGCAAGGTTTACAACGAGCTAGCTGACAAAGCGTTCCAGTCGGGGGCCGAGGCCGACACGCTTGCCGCCGTCCAGTTCGCCGACGGGATCCGCAAGGGCCGGAGCGAGTGGGGTCGCACGGGACGCAACATGCGGGATCCGTCGAAGTCTCCCCGAGAGCGGATGGCGGAGTTCGCGATCAACTCCATCTTCACGATGCCGGAGAACAAGCAGGTCAAGGTCGATAAGAGCGAGGCTGTGATCGCGAACCCAGACTCCACCCCGGCGCAGAAGGTGGCGGCGCAGGAGGATATCACTACGCTCCAGAAGTGGTGGGCCGATCAGATCGACGTGCTCAAGGGCGAGCTCATGAAGAAGGGTATCGCCCCTAGCTCACTCACCGCCGAGAACCTGCAAGATTATAGGCTGGCCCTGAAGGTGCTGAAGACTTCCGCCCCGATGCGAGGGGACTGGCAGTCCAAGCTGCATACCTACTGGCTGTCCGCCCTGCTCAGCGGATGGAAGACTCAGATGGCGAATCTCTCCGGCAATAGCCTTCACTTCGCTGTCGACACCGTGCTGACCAAGAGCGTACAGCGGACCATGAACACTGTCGCTAAGCTCGCCACTGGAAAGCACATCAAGGGCGTGCCGACGTGGGGCGAGCTCAAATATACAGCGAGAGCCTTCCCGAGGGCGGTCGCTCGCGGCTTCTCCGAGATGATGCAGACAGCCGTGACCGAGATCCCGATGTACGACCGCATGGGCATCATGGCGACGTCCACCAAGGACGAAGTGACCATGGAGAAGAGGTTCGCCATCGGCGGCAAGCTCGGTAGGGTGGTTAGGGCTCCGCTCACATTCCTTGGCGGCGTCGATGACTTCTTCAAGGCAACCGTGATGTATACGGACGTGTATGGTGAGGCGTACAGGCAGGCCAAGCAGATCGGCGTGGCTAGCGGCGAGGCGGACGCCTATGTCCAGGCGCAGGTATCGGACCCGAAGAGCGAAGCATGGGAACACGCGGTGCTTGAGGCCAATCGACTCACGTTCCAGCAGGCCCTTGGCGGGTGGGGAAATCTGGTGCTGGATATCCGTGGCAAGTCAGCCAAGCTCACGAAGAACCTGCCTATCCCTCCGGCCAACCTGAACTACACGCTGCCGTTTATCCCGACGCTGTTGAACATCTTCAAGACCGCAGGCCGCTACACCACAGGCATCGGGACCATCGGCGTCGTCACGAAGATCGCAAAGTATGGGTTCAGCGAGGCGTACAGGAAGAGCCCAGCCGTTGAGCGTGATATCATCCTGAACGTGGCGCAGCAGATGGTCGGGCTTGGGTTCACCTACATGCTGATGGGCATGATGGACGACGAAGACGACCTCCCGAGAATCACGGGCAGCGAGCCGTGGACTCCTGGCGCCAGAGCCAAGCGAGACATGGCCTACCGGACGATCCCGCCGAACAGTGTCAGGATTCCTGGGACGAACACATGGGTAGACTACTCGCGGCTTGAGCCTATCGGGACAACCTTGACGATGGCTGTCGACTCCATCAACGCAGTCAAGAAGTTGGCGGCTGGGAAAGAGGACATCGGGACGGTCCTTGAGGACACGGCGAGAAAGTTTGGGTCGGCCCTGCGGGAGAAGACATTCGCGAGGGGGCTGTCGGACGCCATGAGGGCGTGGGAAGAGCCTCGGTCGGCGCTTGGGTACTACCGCAGGTTCCTCGCGAGCTTCACCCCGAACCTTGTAAAGCAGGTGTCGAGGGAGCTCACGCCGGAGATACGAGAGAACCGGGTGTCCGGCAAGGATACATCCGATTACACGCAACGGCAGCTAGCCGCGATGATGTACGACGCCATGCCCGGCTTCGACTTCTCTAACCCTCCGGCCAAGGTGGACATCTACGGTCGTGACGTCAAGAAGGACGGCTCGTTCATGGAGCGAGTCCTGTCTCCGCTCAAGAGAAAGAACCTGGATCGCATATCCAAACATGATATCATGTTGCGCAAGTGGAACGCCGAGAACCCGAACGACGCCTACTACCCCGGAGAGATGAAGCCGTACATCACGCTGCGGGATGGAGCTAGAAGCACCCGGATCGAGCTCGACCCGGACGAGACGTACAAGATGAAGAAGATGGCGGGCAGGCTGTTTCTTGAAGAGCTCGATGCAACGCACTTCGAGTCGCCCCCGCAAGAAGAAGACATCATGATCTACAAGGATGCGCTGGCTGCCGCTCGTGAGTATGCCAGGAACACCGTGCTCGACCAGTACTACGAAGGACAGCTAAAGGAAAAGCCATGACTCCTGACCACTGGATAGCAATCATCGGCCTAGGGATCACAGCGATACTCGTGCCTTCTATGGCATGGCTCGTGAAGCAGGTGCTCTGTCTGAGAAAGGACATGGTCGAGCTCCAGACGCAGTTGACGGAGAGGACGCAAGCATGGGTTCGTGCATTCGAGTCCATCCAGGACAACTGCGGCCAACACAGGCTCGCCAACGAGGAGACGCAAAAAGACTTGCGCCGCATGGATGGGAATATCATCCGGCTTTGTCAAGCTGGCGGCCTTGAGTACGACTCGAAATAGGAGAATGCTATGAATCTGAAACCAGCCCTGATCTTCGCTGCGGCATACGTCGCAGTCCTCGTGGTGGTGGTCGTCGCCCTCGTCGGCTGCGCCGGTGTGTCGAACGAGCTCATCAAGTATGAGCAGGACAACCCCGGCTCCAGCGCCGTCCTCGTCGGCGACACCTACTACGTCGACAACAACAGGGACGGCGTAGCGGACGAGGATGCGAACGGGAAGGTGACTCCGTTGCCCGGCCCGACCGAAGAATTGAGGGTTGCTGGCGAGGTGGACAAAGGGCTCGGCGAACTGGCTGGGCTTCTCGCAGCATTCGGAATCCCCGGAGCCTCACTCGCGTCCGCTTGGTTCTTCAGACGGAGCCCCGTAAAACGAGCGAATATCGCCAAGGCTCACGTCAAGGGTCTCGTCAACACTATTGGCCACGTAAAGGCGGTCATCGCCTCCGGCCAACAGCTTACGTCTGTGGAACTTCGAGACCTTCTGACCGAGTTCAACTCCGGCGTCGCTGGCCTGAACTTGGCCATCGGCGAGGCGAGGGGCGAACTTGCCGAAGAGAAGGCCCTTGACAAAACCACCATTGTCGAGTAACATTAGAGCCATGGATCTCTCCGATCCAACCTGACACATGGATGCCGGATGAACACGGACGTAAGGGCAAGGACGCCCTGCTTAGCCTCGAAGGGCCTTTCTTCGGGGCTTTTATTTTGGGGACAGCCAATCGAGCCCTTCGATCTTCTCGAACTCATCCCACGGCAGGCTCATGGACCCGCGAGGCACGGTCTTGCCGGACCTCTTGGATTTGAACGCCTCGACGTATGACCGCCAGTGCGCTACGATGGCTCCGCCCCTCATGATGCGGATCTCGCCGTCGTTCTCCCATACGAGGCGAGCGCACCCGCCCGTCATGGCTAAGCCAGCGAGTGCGTCAAGCTGGTGGAACTGGACGCCGTCGCCCTTCGAGTCGGGAGCCACGATGGGAATGCGATCCTTCCACTGGGTGCTCTTGAGCTCGGCCCCGATCATGGTCGCATCGCCGAGCGAATAGCCGACCACATCCCACGGACCCTTACCGTCGTACACGAGGCGAGGCCGGGTCTTCGTCATTCCGGTAGCTCGTGTCGGAACCGGCATGACCATGAGCCGGGCGATCCCCTTCTCTTCGTACCCCTTGAAGGTGGCCTCGATCAGAGCCTCAAACTCCTTGCCTCTTCCTAGCATTGGATGCACCTCGCCTCAATGACGCCCAATTGAATGCCAGACTACCGCCTCCTTCGGCGATACGGTCTGTTATGCTAGGCCCAATGATATCGACGAACTGCGTCTTTGTCGAGTTGGCAATCAAGATGGTGGGCCGCATCGCCCCGTACCTGTGGTCGAGGATGAGCGTGATGTTCTTGGACTCAAAGTCCGTCCCCTTCATCTCTTGGCATTCGTCGATCACGAGGAGCGGCGGCTTGATGAACTGCTCGATAGCAGCCCTCTCGGTCACGCCGGAGTCCTTGTCGTACGCCCTCCGCAACTCCATGCCTACTTCGGTGGCCCGGATGTATCGAGCTAGCTGCGGAATAACTCCCCCGCTGTACGGCCCGATAAACCTGGAGACGTCCGCCGTCTTGCAGATGTGCTTCACCATCTCGACCGCAAGCTGTGTCTTGCCCGTCCCTCGGTTGCCGAGAAGTACAAGGATCCCGCCGTCGTCCACGAC
>PJEL010004467.1_pt1 | contig 11541 bp, 9 predicted proteins | sample 1853271 | NCBI WGS metagenome assembly PJEL01 (sample SAMN08108733, study PRJNA415343) | Invertebrate metagenome, whole genome shotgun sequencing project. | host: Globobulimina | place: Sweden: Gullmar Fjord | collected 2015-08 | reverse complement strand
ATTTCATGCCTTTAAATCTAATTTATTTTTTGTAAGACTACGTGCCTTAGGTTACTATATGGTTACAAGAAATGTAATCACTTTGTAACTTTTAAAATCTAGAATTTCAGTACAAATTTTATTAAAGGTATATTATGAACAGAAGAAGTTTTCTAAGAAATGGTTTAGGTTTAGGTGGTGCTGCTTTAGTTGCTCCTGCAATGATATCAAATGTAATGGCTGCAGAAAAAGAATTAAATTTATACGCTTGGGCTGACTATATAACAGAAGACATGATAAAAGCTTTTGAAAAAGAAACTGGTATAAAAGTAAATCTAACTACTTATGGTTCAAACGATGAAGCACTTAATAAACTAAGAGCATCTAAGGGTAAAGGTTTTGATGTAGTAATTCCATCTGTAACTTATGGACCAGCATGGTATAAACATAGATTATTACAGCCAATTGATACAAGCAAAATCAATCTAGCAGGTTGTGTACCTTCAATGTGGGAAGCTTCTAAAGGATTTGGAGCAGAACATAGAGGAAAAAGATATATCGTTCCATTTAACTGGGGAACTGAAGCAATAACTGTAAATACGCAAAAACACCCAAATGCAAAGCCTAATGAAATTTCTTATGGTGATTTATGGAAAGAAGATTTAAATGCACAAATTACAGCTCGTGCTCATTCTGTAATTATTGGAACAGGATTATACTTAGATAGAATTGGGAAAGTTAAATCAAATAGAATGTTAGATACTTATAAAGATGAAAAAACAATGAAAGAAATCTATTCTAAGATTACTGATTTTATTATAGAGAATAAAAAAAATGTTAGACAATTTTGGTCAAATGCTCAAGAAACAACAAATGCTTTCACTCAAAATGGTTGTACAATTGGACAAACTTGGGATGGTCCCGCTATGAGAATGATGAGTGAATCAAAAGGTAAAATCAAATTCATGGCACCAAAAGAGGGTGCAATTACATGGATGGATGGTATGGCTATAACAAAAGGTGCTAAAAATGTTAGTGCTGCGTATGCTTGGATTAATTGGTATTATAATGGTGGGAAAGCAGGAGTATTACACGCAAATGCAACAGGATATAATTCTTGTGCTTTAGGTACTGCAAATTATTTATCAGATCAATCAAAAGCTAACTTTAAAGCTGCCTATCCAGATGATGCTATTAAAAACTTATGGTGGTATCCATCTGAACCAGTATGGTTTGTAAGTGCTAGAAATGAATTTAGAGATAAACTATTAGCAGCAGGTATTTAAAATACAAAGGGTTATTCCTTTGTATTAATATTTGTTTTAGAATTTAGCGTTTGGAATAGGATGATTTTCAACCATAAAGTCAATATCTTTATCTCCACGACCGCTTAGGTTTACTAAGATTGTTTTATCACTTGGTAAAGTTTTTGCAAGTTTCATAGCAAAACCAATTGCATGAGCTGATTCTAGTGCTGGTATAATTCCTTCAAGTTGTGATAGTTTATAAAAAGCATCTACTGCTTCTTCATCATTACACAATCCAACTTTTGTTCTTCCAATTTCTTTTAAGTGAGCATGCTCAGGTCCTACTGATGGATAATCGATTCCTGAACCAATAGAATAAACAGGTGCAGGTTCACCGTTTTCATCTTTTAACATGATTGAGTTAAAGCCGTGCATTACACCTTCTTCTCCATAAGTTAAAGAAGCAGAATGTTCTCCGATTTTATCACCTTTACCCATTGGTTCAACGCCATAAAGTTCAACTTCTTTATCATCAATAAATCCAGCAAAAATTCCAATAGCATTTGAACCTCCACCAATACAAGCAACAACATTATCAGGAGCTTTATCTTCATGTTCTAAGAATTGTTCCGCTGATTCAAGTCCGATTACACTTTGGAAATCTCTAACCATCATAGGAAAAGGATGAGGACCAACAACAGAACCAATACAATAAATAGAATTATCACTATCCGCCACATAAGCTTCAAAGGCTGAATCTACAGCTTCTTTTAAAGTTTTTAGACCATGAGTAGCAGGAACTACTTTTGCACCTAAGATTCTCATTCTTACTACATTTGGATGTTCTTTTGCAATATCAACTTCACCCATGTGAATTTCACACTCTAATCCAAAATATGCAGCAGCTGTAGCAAGAGCAACACCATGTTGTCCAGCACCAGTTTCAGCAATAACTTTTTTCTTCCCTAAGTGTTTTGCTAAAATCACTTCTGCCATACAGTGATTTAATTTATGAGCACCAGTGTGATTTAAATCTTCTCTTTTAAGATAAATCTTTGCACCGCCACAATATTCTGTCAAATTTTTTGCAAATGAGATTGGAGTAGGTCGTCCTTGATAGTGTTTTCGAACATATTTTAACTCTTCGATAAATGCAGGTGAGTTTTTGATTTCTTCGTATGCTTCTTGAATATCAGCAAATGGTTTTTCTAAAATAGGTGGAATAAAAGAACCTCCAAACTTTCCAAAATAACCATTTTCATCAGGGTGGGATTCTAAATAAGACTTACTCATAAACTGTTTCCTTTTTCTATTAAATACTCATAATTTTTAATTGCTGTAATTATATACAATTAAATTTAATATTTTATGAAAGAGTAAGCGTAATCTTGACTTTTTAATAACAAGAATTTTCTAGTTCTTAAAATCGTTGTCCTCAAGATTTCCTTCAATTAGTGTTGTATCTTTTTGATCATCATCTTCCATGTGAGTATTGCTAACATTGTTTTCATCAATTCTTAAACCTTTTTGATTAGCTTCTACTTTTTCTTTTTGAACTTCTTTTTTATCTTTTGCATTTTCACTGTGATTTGCATAAGCACTAACTGACAATAATAACGATGCTAAAACTAAAGATAGAGTAAATTTTTTCATGCTAATTTCCTTTTTTAAATAAAGTATTACTAATTATTATAAATTTCGTATTAAAAAAGAATAAAACCCTTGATTTAATGATAAATAAAATAATAAATAACTTTTTTAACTTTTGTATCTCACTTGGGATATTTTTAACCAAAAAATTATAAAGTCCTATTTTATAGGCTTTATATAAAAAGTATAAAATATTATTTTTTAGGAAATAATTATTTTATTTGAGTTAATTTTTTGACACTTTTTGAAGCATATAAATTTATAAAATGATTTAAATATAATTTAGTTTGGGATTAACATATATATTATTATTTTAAAGATATTATGTTGTGATTATTTAAGGATAAGGAAAGAAATGAATTTCAACAGTGAATTAAAGAATTATTTAAAAGCAAATATATCATCAATATACATACAAAGTTATGAATGGGAAAGATTTCAAGGAAAAATCACAAGAATATCAAAAGAACTAGATAAAAAACTGTACTTTTTTAATGATGTAAAAGGACTTTCATTTTTTGATTATAAAAATAAAAAATTTAAATTAGAAGATGAAGAAAATAGAGATATTGTTGATGTATTGGAAAATTTACAAGAAAATTCAATATACATTTTAGAAGAAATACATGAACCATATTTAAGTGACTCAAGTGTAGTAAATAGAATAAAGTTCACACTAAGAGAATTAAGAAAAAAAAGAACTAGCATTATAATTTTTTCATCAATATTAAATATTCCAAAAGAATTAGAAAAAGAATTACTTATTTTAGAAATGCCTTTACCTTCAATAAATGATTTTGAGAAACTTTTTAATAGTCTTGCAAAAGAGTTTAATATATCGAGTAATATCAATTTAGATGTATTAAGTTCATTATTAGGATTAACAATAGATGAAGGAAGGACAGCACTTTCTAAAGCAATAGTAGAAAAAGGGAAGCTTTCCGAAGATGAAATTGATATATTAATTTCTCAGAAAGAACAAATCATTAAAAAATCTGGACATTTAGAGTATTTTCATCCAAAAGAAAATATGAATTCAATTGGTGGTTTGGATAATTTGAAAGAATGGTTAGAAGTTAGAAAAAAAGGTTTCTTAACAAATGCTAAAAAGTATAAATTAAAATCACCTAAAGGAATAATGCTATTAGGTATTCCAGGAACAGGAAAATCTCTTTCTGCTAAAGCCGTTTCAAGTAGCTGGAAAATGCCCCTTGTTAGACTAGATTTTGGAAAAATATTTGGATCTTTAGTAGGAGAAAGTGAGACAAATATAAGAGAAACAATAAAAATAGCAGAAAGTTTAAGTCCTTGTATCTTATGGATAGATGAGATAGAAAAAGGCTTAAGCGGTTTAAACTCTACGGGAGATGGAGGAACAAGTTCAAGAGTTTTCGGGACATTTTTAACTTGGATGCAAGAAAAAGAAAGTGAAGTTTTTGTATTAGCAACAGCAAATGATATTTCTGTATTACCTCCTGAACTTCTTAGAAAAGGTAGGTTTGACGAAATATTTTTTGTTGATCTTCCTACAAAGGAAGAAAGAATTGAAATTATAATGATTCATTTAAAAAATGTTGAACAAGATATTACTAGTTTTAATATAGAAAAAATTTCTGAAGAGAGTAAAGGTTTTAGTGGTGCGGAACTTGAAGAAGTTATAAATGAAGCATTATTTAATATTTTTGATTCAAATTCAACAACTAAGCCAATACTTTCAACAAATACAATTTTAAAAGTAGTAAAAGAATTTTATCCACTTTCAAAAACAATGGAAGAAAGAATTAAAAAAATTAGAAAATGGGCAATAAAAAGAACAAAACTTGCTTCAAAATATCAAGGGGAGGAACTATCTTTTAAAGATACTATTCCTAAACTTAAGCAAGAAACTTTTGATAGTCCATTTCTGGAGGATTAAAAATGGAATATTATAATACTTTTGAAGAGAATAATGTAATCACAGTTTCTCTAGGTAATAAAGTAAAAGAAAAAATAAAAGATAAGTTTAATACTAGTGTTGAAGATTTTATTGAGAGCCAATTTCCACAAGATAAAGAGTTAAATATAGGAATATTTAAACATGGAAATAAAGATAAAAATAAAATTGGGTTAAAAGTAAAAAATAGTGATTATATTCTTTTAGTTGAAAGAAGTGAGGATAAAAAAAATTCTAGTAAAAAAGATAATTATATGTTTTGTTTTGATATTCAAGAAAGACCAGAAATAGTTTTAGATGAAAAAAACAACTATTTCAATGTAGATAGTGAACTGAAAATTCCTGAAACATTTAATCGAAGATACTATAATAACTCAACTGAAGAATTGCTAGATAATATAGAAAAAAACTTTGATTTTATTGAACCTTTTAAATTGCCTAAACTAAGCGAAAATGAAGAATATAAAAAATGGTTTGTTTATTTAACATTATTAGAAGAACTCATTGACAAAAAAGATTTTTTTATTGAGACTGAGATATCATTTAGTAAAAGTAAAGGAACAATATTAGTAAAAGACAACAAAATATTTGAGAAATTAAAAAAAGCCAGAGGTGAAGATTTTATTTTTTATTACCCTGAGTCAGTAGATAAAAGTAAAAAACTACATGAATGGGATGAAGGTAAAAGAAATAATAAGGATAATTTTTTTGGTAAATTAGATAGGAAATATGATTCAAATAAAAAAGAATTTTGTTTTACACTCAGTGAAGTATTTAAAAAACAATTTACAACAAATGAACACAGTGAAATTATATCTTCGTCACTGGATGAAGAAAAATTTGCATTAGACGCAAGGAAATATATTGAAAAGAAAGTAGGATCTACAAGACAAGTAAAAAATTATATACAAAATCTTGATTTAAAAGATGAAGATACAACTAAACTTGTTAATTTACACTCTAAACTTAGTAATGAATATGCACACTACAATGAAGAAGAGTTTCGTTTAAGTATTGAAGAGAAAACAGAAATAAATTCAATTTTAAGTTTATTGGGAAATACTAATAAAAAGAAATTTAATCCAAGAACAAAATTAATATTAAGAGTTTCATATTTTAGAGATCAATTTCAATTAAGAACTTTAAAACAAGGTTTAGAAAAACTAAAGAGACACAACTTAAAGCCATATCTTTTTGGAGATAAGGAATTACCTTCAATAAACCAAAGTGAAGTTGATAATTTTGATATAGAATATCTTTCAAAAGTTTTAAATAGTAAACAAAAAGAAGCAATAAAAAAAGCTTTAATATCTAATGAACTTTTTATGATTCAAGGACCACCGGGAACAGGTAAAACAGAAGTTATTGCAGAACTTGCATATCAAGAAGCTATTCGAGGTAAAAAGGTTTTAATAACTTCTCAAGCAAATATGGCTGTAGATAATGCAATTCAACGTATGAATCATCCCTCTTTATACCCAATTAGAATAATAAGAAAAGACTATGAACCAGAAGATGGTGATAGCTTACCAATAGAAGCAAATTTAGGAAATTTTTATCAAAATAGAATTATTAAAAATTTAGAAAATGAATTAAGTGTAAATGAAAAAGAATTAAATATATTAAATAATTTTTTAGATAAAAAAATAATAAGTAAAGAGTTTTATAAAGTCATCAAAAAATTAAATATAAAAATTCCTTCTAATATAAATTTAAAAGATGAAAATGATAAAGAAGATTTAGTAAGAGTTTTAGATGATATGAATAATATGAACATTATTCATAAAAGAATCGATGAGTTAAATGAAATCAGATATTTTGACAATATAAGAAATGATTTTCTAAGTGATTTAGAAATGGGTGATGAAAGTATTTATGATGATGAATTATCTTATTTATCTCATAATTATATGAGTAAGCTAAATGTTTGGGGTGCTACATTATTTGAAACAGGAAAATATAGTTTTAGAGATAAAGAGTTTGATGTTGTTATCGTTGACGAGGTTTCTAAAGCAACACCTCCAGAACTAGTCCTTCCAATACTAAAAGGTAAAAAGTTGATTTTAGTTGGAGATCATAAGCAGTTACCTCCAATTATTAAAGATGTAAGTTTAGAAGATATTGCGCAAGAGAGTGGAATTAGTTTAGATTCTTTAGATTTTGATACTACAGTTTTTGAAAAACTTATTGAAAATAATCCGAATAACTTCGTTATGCTTAATACTCAATATAGAATGCATCCTGATATTCAAAAAGTAATAAATCAGTTTTATCGTGATGAAAAAAATAACAAAGGTTTAAAATGTGGACTAACTAATCCTGACTTAGAAAAATGCCATAAAATACAAGGTGAGACATTTTATAAAAAGCATTTAGTTTGGTTTAAAACAAAAAAAAGTGAAGAAGAAACACAGCCACAAGGAAGTACATCTTATTGTAATAAAGCAGAAGTTGAGAAAATAAGTAGAATACTTAATTTTTTAAATAAGTCATATGGGAAAATAGGAGAGAAACCTTCTATTGGAGTAATAACATTTTATGGTAAGCAATTGGGAGAATTAACTAACTTAGAAAAAAAAGGATTCTGGAGGCTTCCCAGTGAAGAACGTAATTACCCAAATTTAGATGTTAGATTTGGTACAGTTGATAGATTTCAGGGGCAAGAAAAAGATATTGTTATCGTTTCTTTGGTTAGAAATAATAAAAGACATGAAGTTGGATTTGCTAAAAAACCTCATAGGGTAAATGTAGCATTTTCTCGTGCAAAAAATCTTCTTATAATTGTTGGTAATCCAGATAATTTTAGGTTTGGTAAAAATCAAAAATCTGCATTGCAGTATAGTGAGATATTTAATATAGCCAAAAAATTTGGTAGTGTAAAAGGAGAATAAGGATGCTGTATGGATATGACCTAACAATTAATCAAATGAATCAAATTAGAAATTGGAGAAAAAAGAAGAAGTTAAATAATAAACTGTATTCAATGAAAGAGCTTGACCTCTCAACTTTTGAAGCTTTTACAACTATTCTTTTTAAACAAACGGTACCACTAAATTTATTTGAAAAGTACTCATTAAAAATAATACAAAAAGCAGATGAGATTTATGCTGATGTAAATATAAATAAGATTGCAGAATTATTACATCTTGATGAAAATCTTATTAGAAGTAATTTAAATAATTTACATCAAATTGATATGATAAGTGGTTTTGATAGTGACAATATAACTATTAATTTTAATGAAAATGCAGAATATTTACAATATGAGAATAAATTTAAAAAAGAAAAGATGCAAAAAAGTTTTTATTTAACAAAAAAAGAATTTGAAAATATTGATATTTTTATAAAAAAAGAATTTGAAAAAGGTGTAAAAGACAATGATAAAAAGTTTTTAGATTTTGATTTAATTGAAAATAAAGAGTCAACTAAAAAAGTTAAATTATTAAAATATACAGATAATCAATTTTTAATTTATAGTGATCAGGGTGTTAATAATGAGAATGATGTAAAATTCCTAGACACTGACATTTTAGAAAACAGTAATAATCAAACTTTTGATCAAAATAGTAATTTCTTTTGCCATAAAGAAGAAATTCTTCCTATTTTAAGAGATAAAGTTTCATTAAATAAGAATAATGAATTAGTCGTTGTCTTATCTTCAAGAATTGAAAATAAAAATCTTGAAATAATAAATTTAAATAAAAATAAAAATGACTTATATATTTTTACAAATGAAAATGAAAAAGCGGATGAAAGAATATTTTCAACAAATATAGATTTGGAAGATATTTTTATTATTGGAGATGAATATTATATAAGAAAAAATGAGTTTATTTATATAATAGATAATCTAGATGAAAAAAAAAGACTTACCTCTTTTATTAGTAAATACTTTATTGATAAGATAAAAGATATTGAACCTAACTATAATACTGATAAACTTGAACAAATAAATACTAAAATTGAGGAGACAAATGAGTTAATTAATTCATTAAATTTTATGAGCAAAAAAGATTTTGATAGACAGATACAACTAGTTAATGAAAATAAAAATAAACTATATGGAATAGATTTAAAGGATTCAAAAAAACGATTACTTTTAAGAGAAAAAATAGATAATTTAGATAAAGATAATAACATGAATGAGCTAGATAATTATCCTATTTACTTGGTTAATAGAGATGAAATTAGAGAATTAAAAGAAAATGTTGAAGAGTTAGAAATACAAAAAGAAAAGTTAGCTGGTTTTCAAAGAGACTTAAATAAATACAATAAAGAAAAATTAAATTTAATTTCAGAAGATAATAAAGAAAAAGTGGCTCAATTTGAAAAAGAGTTGAAAAATATAAATAGGATTAGATTATGAGTAGAGTAGTTAATATTAAAGGAAAACTTCAAATCCAAAATCTTAAATTAGCACTAGAATCAATAGATGAATTATCTTATGATATTGCTATCAAGAATAATCAATTTACTTATAACAAGTATGATTATTACGATGGTATAGAAAAAGAAAATGAAATACAAGAAGTTGAAGCTTTATATTTGGCTAAGTTTAATGAATACCTTGAAGAATTAGAGGAAAAAGAAAGACTTAGAATAGAAGAAGAAAAAAGAATTATTAAAGAAGAAAAATATAATAAAATACTTGTAGAAGCTAAAAAAAATGGTTATAAATTAAAAAAAGAGTTAAGAGAGGATAATACTATTAAATTAGTTTTACTAAGAAGAGTATATTAATGTTAAATATTTTTAATATAGAAACTTCAAATTATGTCAATGGAGATGGAAATAGATATGTTTTATGGGTTCAAGGATGTAATTTAAAATGTATAGGGTGTTGGAATACTCAAACATGGTCTTTTGAGAACAAAGATCTTAAAAGTGTATCTGAAATTTTTACTGAAATAAAAGGTTTGGAAGAAACATTATCTGGTGTAACATTTAGTGGAGGAGAACCTTTTTTACAAGCTAATGAACTTTATTTACTTGCAAAAAGAATTAAAGAGGAAACTTCGTTGTCTTTACAAATATTTACAGGATTTGAAAAAGATGAATTAGTAAATAAAGATCAACTGAAATTATTAGATCAGGCAGATACGTTGATTTCTGGAAGATTTGATAATTCTGTAGTTAATAATAATCAAAAGCTTTATATCCTAAATAATGATATTACACCATGGAGTTTTAATAATAGTGATATAGAGATTGAAATTGCTGATGATCTAAGTATAAAAGTTACTGGCTACCCAACAAATGAACTTATTGATAATTTAAAGGATATTTAATGCAAGAATATAAAATAGAAATTTTAATAGATAAAGATGGCAATATAAAAGCAGAAACTAAAGGTATGAGTGGTGATACTTGTATTTATGAGCTTGGAAAAGTTTTGAAAAATATTGAAGGAAAACAAAGTTTTTCTAATAAACCAGAATTTTATCAAGAAAAAAAACTGGAAATAAATCAAATAATAAAATATTAGATAATTAGAAAGAGACTAAAATCTCTTTCTACATATCTTCAACAGGTAAAGTAATCACAACATTAGAACACTTTTCAAATTCTTTATTTTCAAAAGTATAAGATGTATTTAGTATTTTTATTTTACCATTCATACTCTCTGTGATAATTTTATGAGTCATATACAATCCAAGCCCAGTACCTTGGCTTTTGTGTTTTGTTGTAAAATATGGATCAAATATTCTATTTAAAATATCTGGATTTATTCCACCTGCATTATCTATTATTTCTATTTGCAAGTTATCTTTGATTCTAGAGGTTTTAATAAATAAATATCTATTATCTTTATCTATTTCACGTAAAGCATCTTTTGCGTTGTTTAGGATGTTTAATAGTGCTTGATTTAGCTCATTTTCATAACCAAAAAGATTTAAACCATCTTCTAGGTTTGAACTTACATTTATAAAGTTATTTACTATTGAACCTTTTGTAATATTTAGAATTTTATTAACACTATTATTTATATTAAACTCTTTTCTTGTTTTATCACTTTTAAGATAGTTTTGGAAATCGTCAATTGTTTGAGAAGGAAACTTAGTAGTTTCGGTAATATTATCCAAAGTACTATTCATATCTTTATCATCTAAAGTTCCAAACTCTTTTTGTAGTTTAATTCCTGATGCAGCTGTAGAAATGAAACTCAATGGTTGTCTCCATTGATGAGCAATATTTCCAATCATTTCACCTAAACTTGCCATTTTTGATTGTTGAATTAAAAGATTTTCTTTATCTTTTATTTCACTCATATCAATTATTGAAATAATATTTGATTTATCATTATTAAAAATGATTTCTTTAGACTTTACTAATGTAGGGAACTTCTTTTCAATTGTTTTTAGGGCATTTATTTCGTATGTTTTTGAATCTTTATTCTCAATAATCATACTAATATTTTGTTTATCTGTTCTTTCAAATAAATCATTAATCGTTTTATTTCCTAAATCTTCATTTGATTTAAGATTGAACATTTTTAGAAAAATATTATTTGAAAATACAATTTTCCCATTTTTAACTATTACAATCCCTTCAATAGTTAGATTAACTAATGTTTTAAAACTCACAAGTGTATTTTCAAGTTCATTTTTTGTATATTTTAAACTTCTTTGATATATTACTAATTGTCTATTTTTATATAAAATTACAAGAATCACAATCAATAATGGAATTATAAATTTTAAATAAGCTAAATAATTTATTTTATTTACATAC
>PJEL010004466.1_pt1 | contig 11541 bp, 7 predicted proteins | sample 1853271 | NCBI WGS metagenome assembly PJEL01 (sample SAMN08108733, study PRJNA415343) | Invertebrate metagenome, whole genome shotgun sequencing project. | host: Globobulimina | place: Sweden: Gullmar Fjord | collected 2015-08 | reverse complement strand
CTAAGTTCCTACTGACCGTTACACACTTTGATATGTAACGGATGTAACTGAATCAGTTACACAGGTGTATCTGGATCAGTTACACACGGGAGGGCTCATTTGCATCACCGACCCTCGTAACATCCTATACTGCTTAAGTCGGTTCCAGTTCCAACCGACATAGTGTATCACTAACTACAGTGGTGTACTAACACAAATAAACTTACCGTTGTTTCCGATACTTAACAGAAAAACATATTCCTTTTCTAATGCAGCAGCATGTCGTTGAGAATGACTTGATTTGAAAGAAGAAGTCTCCTTTCTCACTCTCACTCTCTGTAATATCCAATAGAAATGGATCGGCATTGATTCAAAGTAACTGCAACAGTACAACATACTTGTGTGGACCATCTTGTGTGCGGTTGAGGTTGACAGTAGAGGGAATCCAACTAAATCTGATCAGTTTTAGTTGGATTGTTGTTACAATATATCCCGTTCTCATCTCGTACCTCGTACCCCAAATCCGAGATGATTCTATTTAGGTTTCTATAAATGGCCAATGACAATAATCACCAGCAGTGTGATACTCTAAATCAGTTGCTGGCTGCTGCGACCACCTGTTTTGATAATAATAGTGCTAATTGCTATTCGATTGTGAAGATGATAGAGAGAGTTGTAGTCAGTCATGTACAGGTCGGATGAATAAATAATCATAATCAAAAAGAAGGTGGTCTAATATCTTGTGCTGCTGCTTCTGCTACTCTGGGCGTTTCTCGCTCTCTCTCTCTCGTTGTATCGACCCCTGGCTTACTAAGATGAACCTACAAACAAATATGCAGTCTCAAGTCCAATTCGGGCCTTCTACTATTCAACCATGATAACACCAATCTCTACTGCCACATTCCAGAGGAGCTGCAGCTGCTTTATTATTATTTTTCCGCAATCGTCGTGCTAGGATGTTACGCACAAAAGCAGGGTAAAATTCACATTGATAACTTCATAGTCACTGGGCAACAGTCCTTTGCTCGTCAGACAAATAAAAAACACATTATTATATTTCCCTTTCCCCATGCATGTCAGTCCAGAGCTCTGCCTACGTTCAAAACAAAGCAGAAAACTCCCACGCTTCTTCAAACCCAAAACCCTAACCCTAAACCTCAACGCAACAGAGCACCTATCTGTTGGTGCACTGAGACAACGGCGCCGCTTTGTTAGAAAATATTATGTAGTAACAGTACGTCACCCCACCGGCTCGGGACAACTGAATAACCCTAACCCCTAACCCCTTAACTCTAACTCTAACCCTAATCCTAATCCTAATCCCCTAACCCTATCCGTAACCCTAACCCTAAAATTCTACCCATAAACCCCTAAAAACCCCTATCACCAGAAGATGCTGAGATGATGACGCTCACTGTCGGCTACGTACCCTATGATAAGGCAATCGCCGTCGTTTATTCCCTGTATTTCTAGTTTCCTTGCGTTCTGCTGTGGAGGACTTATCTCCTTACAGGTAGCGCTGCGATTTTGTGCGATAGCGGATAGCAGGTGTGGTGTACATGCTGCTGAGCTGAGTGATTGAGAAAATATAGAGGCACGCACGTTGAAATACTCTTCTTATATTTGGAAGCATTTCATATCCAGTGAACTAGCTAGTAGTTAAACATGTTGCATACTGGATGGCTCCAGAAACGGAGTGCTGAGAGCTTCCCCAGCAGCGAGTCTCATGGCAGTAGCGTAAATCGATACTGTGTTCTGTGTGGACCATTCCTGTTGGATTTTTCTGATAGGGAATCCTTTGTCAATGGGCTTGCCCCGAAGAGAGAGGCAGAAGTCATTGGAGTCGCCCTTTGGGATGAAAACAAGAACAACAATAGCAACAAGATATTTGTGGTGATGACAAAGTTTGGTGGGCCGATTGTATGTACCGTGTTGGACACCAGCAACAGGGAAGAATGGATGGAAAGTATTCAACAGGTACTGAGTTCTACTATAGGCCCATTACTAGAAGAACTCGAAGTGCCGTGGCATACGTCATTTGCAAAGATGCAGCAGGAACAACAAATTGTCATAAACCTCCCTCCACCACCATCAGAAAGTGATACTTGTCAGAGAACGGGAGTACCCTTTGGGATCACTCTATCGAGGTACAATTGTGTAAGTTGTGGAGATGCGTGTTGCTACGAGGCTTGCTCACAGGAGATTCCGCTTGCACAATATGGATTCGAATCCCCTAAAAGAATCTGTGATGACTGTTGCTCTGCTCAACTTCTCCTACTGCACACCAAGGTAGTGTTGTACTTTACTGCAGCTGCTACGTACACTACCAATCCTTCAATCTTACCATATCTTCCCTTTCTCTCATAGCTAATGTTCCATACACTTGGAAATGCTGTATTGCAACGAAGAATGTTAAGTAAGGGTCTCGTATCTTCGATGCCAGCCCTAACAAGGAAAATTTTTGCTCGGCGGAAGTTAACATCCCTACTTACTGGGTTGGATCTTCTCGAAAAACAAATGATATCGGCGGAGGAGCTTGTTGAGCTTTACACCACAGAAGAAAGGTACAAGTGGGATGAAGCCATAAATAGCATTGGAGTTGTTCGGGACTCATTGATGGAGCGCATGAATGGGGACGCAACATTGGGACTGATAAAACTATTGCATGACAGTGCCCAATCTGGGCAGTTCACTGTGGTGCAATTTTATCAAGTCATTCAACAATTACATATCGTTGCTGAAGAAGACCTTGATACCATTGGATTCTATTGGCCCCAGTTGATCCACACTCACTACCTTATGGTGCCAATGTCCTCAGAGGAGGAGATACTGAAAACTGAGCTTCTTGAGGATTTCATTTTGTCAATGTGCAGAAAATCGGCCCACCTTGCAGTGAAGCTCATTTTGTTACTGAATGGTAATCTAGAAGACATGGCGGCAACAGCTTTTGCGGTTGGAGGGGGGGGTGGTAGCGCTACAAATGATGCTGCAGGAAAGAAAGTCAACCTCATCCGTCTCGCCATTGAAGTGGAGGATACCATGCTATCCGCTGCGAGGAACGAAGGGGCTGATCCCTCTATTCTCAACCCAGGAGTACTTCAATCACTTATCAAGCCCACTGGTACCCAGTCAAGCCTGCTTACGGACCAAAGAATACTTCTGAGGCAGGTCCGAGAGGCTATTGAAAGGAAAGTGTAATAATAACCAACCTCCGTGTGCTGCCCTGCTGCATCTTCTTCCGGGTCGTGGTTGTAGCAGCTTAGATATGTGCATCGTGCTGTTTTAGCTTTAGCCCTCTCCTGACTCTCCCTCTCTCTCTTTTTTTTTAATCCATATTCTGTAGGGAATATGGATTCAAATTTCGTATCAAGACATCATTGCCTTCGTCTTCGACCCCAAATCATCAGGAAACAACTAAAAAGAGGCTGAACACTGCATTTTCTTTGCCTTCTAGAGCCAGCTTTTCGTCTTCTTTTGCTTCTTCGTCATTTGATTCGTTCAGAGATTCATTAACGGCAAAAGCATTTTACTTTGAATCGCAATTAGAGTTTGTTAAGGCAATTGTCGGCATTTCAGACTCCCTTCGTTTTGTCGAACCGCCCAGTGCCCGTGCTCCGAAACTAAAAAGTGAGATTCGCAGGGTTTTGGAAGGTGGCGGTGATCCTTTAAGGCGGTTGACTGGGTTCATCCCCGTGTGCAGTGTAACAGAGAAACCCCGACTGATTGTACGCATACCAGAGGATGAAGGACACGTATTTAAAACTAAGGCACGTGCACCTACTTTGTATGTCTTTGAAGTGCTTGGTGAAGTAGATGATGATACAATGGTAAGCAGAATTGGAGGGGGGACAGGAACGGATGAGATGATGAAGGAAGACAACAACAACAATAATTCTGTGTCACAGGTGTTGGAGAGGTCGAGGTCTCCTCACGAAGTGGAAGGAGAGTTGGGATCGTCCGACGCCGACCCTTCAATTGCAAGATGGGATCATCCCCAAACGAGTGGAGGATCCAACAACAATGAGGGATGTGAACCACCTCACCCAGAGCTAGCAGCCCCATCTCCAGTGCAAGATGTAGTATTACATGAGGAGAAAAAAGAAGGTGGTGATGCAATGGTGGAAATGGAAATGGAAATGGAAATGCTTAAGAACTGGCGACAGTCGGGTGATTTATCCACCACCAGAACAGCGGAACAACCTGCTGTTTGCCACCACCTGGATAATCATAATCGTAGTATCATCCAGGAGAAGAGCAGTTTCATATCACCTATTAACTCAATGTATCCCGCTTTTTTTCTGGCTCCGCATCTTTTTCATGGTGTTGTTGATCAACTGGAGGTGGTAAGAAATGGAGGTGGTAGCACTGGCTGTGGGTGCGTAGAGAAGGTGGCAGCAGCTGAGGCTGAGGCTGAGGTTTCATCAGTCCTCCCCACCATATCTAACGGCAACAACCCCAACATCGGTAGTTATACTGGCGATAATGTGGATACTGTAATGGATGACCTGGAAACTTCTTTCTCCCCGTTACCTCAACCAGCAGATACCACCTCTAATCTGTCGTCTGATCCAACGGAGCCATGCAGCAAGAACGACTCTATCGCATCAGCCCGCGAAAACATGGTGGCAGTGCTATCATCTTCAATGCACGGTCAAGCTCAAGCTCAAGCTCAAGCTGGGGAGGGAAGGTGGGGGGAAGGGACCACGACGAAAAATCCTCTTAACATGCTAAAGTATGTGATTGCATCCCTTCACACCTATTCTCAGCATCCACTTATGCGCATGATCCGCCCCGCAACGAAGATGGGATTGGCTGAATCAGGAGGAGGTAATACTACAAATGGGTTATCTGCAGTGGAATTGGACCAATTGGAATCAGAGTACAGAGTCGACGGCATCAGTAGTGTAAAAGAGCAGGACGCTGATAAAGGGCTCTCCGAAGCAGTGCTCCAAGCTAGGGACTTATACAAGGAGGGCTTGATTACAGCTGAAGAAGTGCAAACTGTACTTGTCAAGGATTCGGCATTTTTGGAATTAATTGAAGAGCACGCATTTCTTGACACGCAGTTCTGTCACCCAAGCATTTGGGGAGAACTGGGCGAGCAAGAGGAATCGCATTCGTGAAATATCGCCTTTTGGAAACTTACCGGGTTGGGACCTAGTTAGCTTTATTGCCAAGAGCAACGACGACCTTCGGCAAGAGGTTTGCGCTCTACAGCTCATACAGCTATTCCAACGCGTGTTCGAAGAAGCAGGGCTGGATGTTCTGTGGCTGAAGGTGGGTGGTGGTGCACAGCCTATCATTTTGTGTTTTTTTAAATAATTGATGTTTGCATGCGCTGATGGATAGATAGATAGATTGTGTGTGTGTGTGTGTGTGATTGATTGAGCCATTAATAACACATCGTCCTATTCCCCAGCCCTATCAGATTATTAGTACCGGTGCAAGAACAGGTCTTGTGCAGACTCTCACAGATACCCAATCTCTGGATGGTCTAAAAAAGTGGGGTGGTTTTATAAGCCTCAGGAATCATTTTGAAAAGACGTACAGTGGAACGGAGCGCCAGCTCAAAGAAGCTCAGAGGAATTTCCTCCGGTCACTAGCTGCTTACTCTCTCATCTGTTACGTCCTACAGGTAAAAGACAGACACAATGGAAACATCCTACTTTCTTCAGATGGTCACATTATTCACATTGACTTTGGATGGCTACTTGGCATTGCCCCCGGTGGGAGTTTCTCGTTGGAATCTAGCCCTTTCAAGGTCAGTAACAGTAACAGTAATTGCATGCTAAGCTAATTTTAATATACGGAGCAAATTAATAATTCTTCTTCGCCCCTATCTCCATCCTATCATGTATGTGCTGCTGCTGGCCACCATAGCTGACTGCAGAGTACGTGGATGTTCTTGGTGGACTTGAGAGTGAACTTTTCTTTGAGTTTACAGTCTTGTTTACAACTGGGATGTTGGCACTGCAGGCTGCACACGAGCGTATAGTGGGGCTTGTGGAAATGCTAATTGATCGTAGCCCTTATCCCTGCTTCCAGGGAAGGGACAAATCATCCATCATTTGCAAATTACGTGCACGCCTTGTGCCACATATCGGCCAACGTGAAATGGTTGGGGTGTGCCTCAACCTCATCAGAGAATCCCTCAACTCTGTTGGGACTGCACAGGTGAATGATGATGCAGCAGCATAGCAATAATTCCATACTACTATACTCATACCACCACACCACGTTGACGACCTGTACCAATCTTGCAGTGGTGTGATAATCACTTACCCCCATTTCTTCTTCTTTTATGCGCCCCTGACTCTCCCCATTTTTCGCAGTATGACGCCTATCAGTACTACATGCAAGGTGTGATGGTATGATTTGAGGTAGCGGCGGACGGATAGCGCCAAGGGTTGGTACGTACCACCACTAATAGTTCAATGTTGGGATGGGGAAGAGATGCACAGGACAAATGAGCTTATGGGAGTCATTGTCGCAGCAGCCGCCATTACTGTTAACATCATCATGGAAATGATGAGAATGGTCATGGTCATCTTCAGGCTCGGAGTTCCCTCCAGCAATGGCAAGTGTTGAGCCATCTAGTGAGGTGGCACAATGGTAGACAGGGTAGTCCACGATATGAAATTCCCACTTTTGCTGCGTATTCCTATCATCAGAGCCAGAGTGGAAAACATCCCATGCTCGAACCTGTGATCACAAGGAGTTGGTTCCCATACTCAATCGAATAGCAATGGACCGAGTTGCGAAAGGATCCAATCCAGCAGAATAGAAAACTGTCTCTGTCTTTATCTACGTACCGTTTCATCACTGGACCAAGATAAAAGTGTTGCACTATCGTCCAGGAAGCATGAGCCAAAGGCCGGGCGATGGTGAGCCTTTGGCAAGAAAAAGACAACATATTTTTTCGTTAGTCAGTCAGTCATGAGGCCCCGAGTTGAAGTTATGGTTGTTGTTGCTGCCGCACTGGACAACCCTGTGCTTTAGCCTGAGCCTGTCAAGCACTCTTAACGAGTAATATCCTATCCCCAGCTCTCTAATAGTAGATGTAAATATGAGGAAGCTATATTGAAACGTTCAAGAGCGGAGGTGCTAGATTCGTTATGATTGTCAAAATGAGAATGAATATGTATGTAAATATGCACACAATTTTCAATCATTTTTTACCCAACCAACTATTTGAACACCACCATTTACAGCACTTACCCGGATACATCTCGTACTGCTCCACATTCGTCGTTCCCATAATTCAATGCTTCCGTTGCCGCTGCACACTGCCAGGATTGGGCGGCTGGCACTCCAATCCACGGCTGTCAGGTGAGAACCTTCAGGACCTTTTAGTGTTGCCACAACATCCTTGCTCAACATGTCCACTACTCTCACAGTGCCATCACTCAATGCTGTGGCAAACAGGCGAGCTGCCTGCCCACGGCAACAACCCTGCTCTGGCTCGGCTTTGGAATCGAATACATAGGCAATATCGCCAGGGTTCCTCTCCCCTCCAATCCTGTGACCTCTGTAAACCTTATCAAACTTCCATGTGTATGAAGGAGTCTGTTTTTCCACATCCCATAAAATTGCCAAGTTATCACTAGCTGTCAGAAGGTGGTTCACTCCAACCGTTTGGCAGCCGTAGCACTGCCCATCCAAGCCATTTTCTGTGGAAAGTTTCAACGTCCCAATGTGCTTGTATGTGGTATCATAGAGGCAGATCTCCCCATTTGCCCCAGCCGAGGCTAACCAAAAACCCTACAGTCGGAGAAGCTATATTAACCCCCAAAATAGAAATGGCATATGCAATAAACTTATGGTATTACACCACATCCTAATGATGAAATCACTGCAGCAGGGGCGAGCCAGACTACCGTAAACAGGAGGGAAAGGGATTCATGCACGCATGATCGTAGACACATCATTCAATGGAAACAAAAAGCTCTGTAATTCGTCGTGAAAAATAAAGATGCATAGCATACACACACCACAGCAAATAATACAATATCCTCTATTAGAGTCAGGCCGGCCGGCCGGCCGTCAAGTTAAATATTTAAATTTGAGAGGTTAAGGTCAGTGTCTCCAAGATTGCTGTGTCAATTAATAGCGAACCACCACCACCACATGTTTTAACAGTATGATACTACCACGCCAAGCCAGGCCATAAAGATTTATTTCTCGCCTTTCTGACAGGAAAGACCCCCCAGCAAACCCTCAGAACCTCAGATGCAGTCCCGTGATGTCCACTTATGGTCTTCTCGAGCTTCCATCCTCCTCCACAATCAATATCATCTTTTGTTTTTAATTTCGTTAGAACAATATTTCCACTTAGAGCCAGTCTCTAAATTGATGGGGCATTATCGATGTACATCCCAAAGTATGGCACATGCCGGCAATGACTCGACCTATACTATCTATTTCTTCATTTTCTTCAGTTATTCTATCGAAATCATAAATCATTCACTCTGCACGCAAGTGCGAGGCTGAGACTGCAACACACTGTCACCAGTTGGCTCATGGTTGGTATTATTGTCCTCTGTTGCAATGATATCCTCACAGCATCAATGTAACAACAGCAGGAATGAAAAGAATAAGCCATCCACCAACCCCACTACTACTACTCACATTCTTCTTCGTTGTCATCTTCCTCATTCGCACTCTGTTGCTCAACGGCACTACTTTCCTCGCTCTTTTTCCATATCCTGGATGTCCCATCCTCCCCACAAGAGACTCCCAACCCTGGGAGAGTAGGATGGAACTGGAACTGGAACACTCGTCCCTCGTGACCAGATAGGAGCACCTGGCTGGTACTGTCCATTATTATTGTGTGATGGCTGGCTACTCCGTTGTTAGGTTGGGGCTCAGGGTTTAGGTTTAGGGTTAGGGTAAGAGTGAAGTGTAATTACATCCATAGAGGTGTACATATGGTTAGGGTTAGGGTTAAGGTTTTAGCGTTTTAGAGTTAGGGTTAAGGTTAGTTAATAATTATCACACAGATCCAGGCATTTGTAATATATATATGTTGTTTTATTATTATACTACTTGGACTGTACGTTGGGTGTCAACATTGATTTGTTATGTTTTTGGACCACCACCCAGGAGTAATCCTACACATAGGGCCTAGCAGCTCCAGCTGTTTGGCTCATTAAGGTTGATTTGGCTTTTCTTAGTTCAATTGAAGTTGCATAAAGTAGAGTTGAGGCATTATCTTCTTCTTGACCATTAACATATAGGCCTTCGGTCAATAGTAGTGAAGTGGCCCCGCAAAAGGCTCTATCTCTCTCAGCTGCCTTGATGCTGCTAATTTTGCCAGTCTCGGAACCTCGGAACCTCGGAACCTCGGCAGGCTGCCTTAGTGTCCTAACACTTGTGTATACCCTGTAGGCTTCACCATATTACAACCCACCTGTATGGGGGCCGCTCCTGCTACGACCACATGCCCCGACAGTAGAAATAGAAACCCGTGTATGATGATGGTAATGATGAATGGTATAGTCTTCATTTGACGTTTCAATTATTAATGCCTTCAACAGTGAGAGGCAATTTCACACTTTCAATTACTACTTTAGGTGCGAGTACACAACTCATTAGTGTAACTGATATGAAGCCTCACCTCTCAATAAATGTGTCGTGTTATATGTCGTTGTTAATGGATATTATTATGGAGAGCGCATGAAATTAAGATTAAACGCGGAATTGATCGTAGTTAAGACTTTGTTCCGTGGGTGGGTTATTCCCCAGATGGCCCCATTGTAATGAGGGGTGTGGTGTGATGTTGGGCAGGGCTCTGTTTAAACACTTGGCACCTGGTGGCAACTTCTGAGAAGGAAAGTGTTGTAGTACAGGTATATATTTATTCGTGGTGGTCTGCTCTTAGGCTCCTCACCCCAACTAAACATTGTCTGACAGATGAGAGCTCAACCCTAGCATAACAATATACATGAAATTCATATTCTATTGGCTATTGGTTAGATGGGATCAATTATCAAATACCCGAGTTTCATTCCGGAGTGAGCTCTAGCTTGTTGCACATCACATTATTGGATGGAATGAACCATTACCTCCTATACCACCCTCTAATGCGCACTCTCTGCAGTTGTTGAAGCTGCAGCTGTGGTTTGTTCTAGTTCCTTCCTTCAAGACATCATCGAATCAGCAAGGCATTCATACCACAACTGCTGTAACAACACGGATTATATTCACACACACGGGATGCACGCTCTCAATCGTTTATACTAACCTTAGGCTCGCGCAGAAGTCATCATCGATGTCATCGTCATCCCAGTCTTCTTGCCACTGTGCGACATCTTCTTCATCTTCGGCCTTGTCGTCCCAATCCTCATCAGCAAACTCCTGACAGAATTATTGTTTTTCTTTTAGACCCCGAACAACAATACTAACCCCTACCTTACCCGATTTTTTCAAACTTGACCAGCACGGCGGGCAATAATACCTAGAGCCTAAAGCTCACCTCGAACTCGTCATCTTCCTCTAGCAACTCCACTGCCTTAGGGTTGTTAGCTGTTGACTCGGGCTGCCCTGGGGAAGACTTTGAATTTCCAGAACCAGCTTTCTCATCTCCCTTTTTCGTGTTCGGTTTACTGCTGTCCATGATGTAGCTTGGATTCGGCTCTGATATTGCCTCTGATGATGCTGAATGCAGGGTTAGGGTTTAGGGTTTTAGGGCTAGGGTTAGGATTAGGGTTTAGGGTTTTAGGACTAGGGTTAGGGTTAGGGTTTTAGAATTAGGGTTAGAGTTAGGGTTTAGGGTTTTAGGATTAGGGTTTTAGGGTTTCGGCTCCGCGGAGTGTTCTTGGTTATGTATTGGTGATTCAAGGGGGGGTCACTGACTTACACCTACATATATGTATTTACATAAATAAAGGTATCCACTTTTTCAAGTGGTTGGGTCTGATTCATGATTCTGTATTAGATGGCAATGGTCTTCCTTATTAGGGTAGTTTTCTTGCCTTATTATCGATGCTTCAAAACTATTCTTTGGGAAAGTGTATCATGTGATGGTCAGCAGAGTAGCCACAACTGTCGAACCACTCTCAGTATTTCTGATTTTTATTGCTTTCTCAGTTTTGTTCTTGGTACGGTTGCAATCCAAAAACATGATTGTTTTGGTACAAAAGGAGAAACTATTTAATTTATAAATCAGAGAAGAACCGTTCTGCAGCACTCATTTGCTGTTTTTTGGTGTTATGTTGCTGCTTTACTGAAGAATAGGGGTTCTCCGAATCCCATTCATCATCAGAGTCATCATCGCTATCTGCACAGCTTCCATGGGAATGGGACGAGTCGTCTGTCTCGATCCGCTGACGCTTGGTGCTAGCTGTACTCCTTTCATGTCCCTCTCGCCCTTCAGGTTCAGACAAAGAGCCGTCCTCTTCAGATGATTCTTCATCCTCTCCGCTGTCTTCTTCACTACTACCATCATTACCACAGGCGTCTAGTCTGAGTGATGCTGCATCTAAAAATCTAATTCTTTCATCATGGCTCAGACACCATAACCATTGATGATCACCTGAGAATGCTAGCCTTTCCACAGGCAGT
>PJEL010004465.1_pt1 | contig 11544 bp, 9 predicted proteins | sample 1853271 | NCBI WGS metagenome assembly PJEL01 (sample SAMN08108733, study PRJNA415343) | Invertebrate metagenome, whole genome shotgun sequencing project. | host: Globobulimina | place: Sweden: Gullmar Fjord | collected 2015-08 | reverse complement strand
GACTTTTCTGGCCAGAAAAGTTTATATTCTTGTCCTTTTTTTCTATATGCTTCCTTGACGCCACCTGGATAGAGCAATATTGCCTCTTTATTGGAGAGGAGTTTGACAAAGTTTGTTGGTCCTACAGGTACAGCTCCAAATTCTTCTAGAAAACTTTCAAAACCACGATTCCTTGTCGTGTTACTGTTATTTCTTCCATTGAGTGCATTTATAAAAGCTGGCATCGCATCAATCCTTGTTGTCTCATCATTCTTTCGTCTCGAGGAGAAGATGGCAGGATGTGCCAGACCTCGCAACATGATTCCTCGTGTTTTCAACACTTCTTCAACAAAGATACCCATATCCAGTGCGAGACTCTGATGGTTTCCGACGAAAATAATAGGTCTGTCTCCAGGATCAGGTATATCCGCAAGACCGTACGATTTCACTCCGTCTTGGGACGTGGAGATGAAGACTGGACTTGTCAGTGTCCTGCTAAATTGAGTCACTCTGGATCCAGTTCGCTTCAACTCAATATCTGTTGGAAGTTCAATGGGTCCGGGGGTTCCGAATGTCGAGGTACGAGGTCTTTTCTTCACTGGAACTGATAATTTACGTATATTTGTGTAGAATCCTTCCTCTTTCAGGATAGAAACAAGGTCCACGCCGCCTTCTTGCAGCAAAGCATGTGATCGGCCAGGTTCAACTCGTGAATATCCTCGTGCCAACAGTCTCTCCAAGCGTTCTGCCTCTCTATCCGACGGCAACAATAAATCCTGATCTCCAACAAGGATGAAAACTCTCTGGGATACTTTGTCGTATTCTACACTGTCGCATCCAGCTTGCAACAGTGTAAGCTTGTGTTCAAGCGTATCTCGAGGCAGAATATCAGCTAGGATGGGAAGCTGCTGTAACAAACCAATGGCTCCTTCAACGAGCCGAACAGCCTGTTCAACGAATGTAGAGTCGTCTTCCATCCCATCGAAAGAACTTCGTAGTAAATTGATGGGATTCCCCAGAATAGGCGCCAATACAATTGGCAATGCTCCATACATTTCACGAGGAGTCTGCAGGACAATTGGCCCAATCAATGGCCACAAGCTTTGCGAATACGACGTGGCTGGATTCACCAGTACAACTCTATCTATTATACCAGGACATCTTCCAGCCATGGATAGCGCCAAAAGCCCACCGAAAGACTCCCCCATGACATACACTGGCTGACTGGCAGGAAGGTCCCCAAGGGCATTGAGAAAAAACTCCTCTAGGCAATCCACCAATTCTTCATACGACGACCGGTCCCCAGGCGGTGTGACGAATGTCATGAGATTAAAGTGCTGCATTAGAACTGGGAATTGTTTGAACGCAGCAAGACCGGTCCCATCAATACCAGGAAGATACACCAGAATTGGCAAGGCAGTTCTGTCAGAGTCACAGTTGCTGGAGACCTCACGAAGGCCCGAGACTGTGGGCAACGGACTACACATATATGGTCTCGTTCCTCCTTCAGAAGAATTTAAAGATACATAATCAGACAAAGGAATGGTCAATGAATTGGAAGCATGACACATGACTCGTCTTCCAACAGGAACAGTCGAGTGTTGCAGTTGCCAGCAATGTCGAGCAGAATGCCCCGACAAGGCCCCGGGTACCATGAAAGACCCCATATAATTATTATAATGATATAATAAATACTATATAAACCATCGTTGGGATTACCCTCACGCATCAATGACTGGCTATCTCCGTGGTCCAGGACCACTGGTCTGTCAGTCAATCAGTCAGATGACTCATGACTCTTCTTCCCTGTGGATGAGCTACTTTCAACATCTATTCGAAGGATTCTCCGTCGTCTCTTTTCTAGAAATGCCTCTCGTTCTTCATCAGTGGTCTTTCTGAACAATCTATCAATGCTCGACAAGGATGCAGTGGTGTCAGGCTCATTCCCACGAGAGCCAGATGTTGCAATCAGTCTAGACAGCATGTCAATGCTACAACCCATCGCAGCTACTATCCCTGCTCCTAATACTGGGTTGCCACCATGTGACATGAATGCAAGAGCCCCTGCTGCAGCTCCTCCGACAGCAGAATTGACAGGGGTGTCTGAGCAGGTGAGTGCTCTTGTCAACTCTTGTGCACCTACATAGGAGGTGGTATCACAGTCACATTGAGGACAGAATCTAATCTGATAGAATATAACGTACCTGAGAAGGACAACGATAGCATGGAAAGGCTTGCAGCACTTGTAATTGATGAGGTAACGATGGAAGAGGTGGTTCTTCCTCGAAAAGCAAGGAGTACGCCAAGGGCGAGACCACAGGCACCTACACCGATGACTGTTGATTAGTATTTGCCCTGCTAATTGTGTTTCTAGAAGTAACATCTGTGGATGCATACCTGAGGTTGCTGTTTTGAGAAGAATCCGACGTTCAAATCCATCAACAAGTTCACATGCAGTTGCAGGTCTCGTCTCTCTATTTGTATCCATATGTATGCAGATATTGCGCCTTTACATTGTTTGATACATGAAATGAATGAAATACGATATAAATCCTATCCTACCGACGACTTTGTCAACCTTCTAAAAATGAACCTGAAACAGCCATACGGCAGTTGCATTAGTAGTGTATAATCCAAGTTGGTCAACTTTCTACGAGTACTGAACAGTCCAACCACCTATCGTGGGGACGTTTACGGCCCTGAAAGAATTTCCAGCACCATTGGTGTAGCTTACTACCCCATCAATCATGGAGATTGCACCTTCAATGGAACCTTCATCATACTTGGAAACAGACTCGGCAAGCTCAGTCTCACCAGAAATCTCATCAAGGAATCCCTTCAAGTTTCCTGGAATCTTGTCATTTGCACCATTAATGATGTCAAAAGAGTCCTTAATTTTATCAGATGCCTGCTGCAACATTTTGGAGTAATCCATGCCACCGGTAATCTCAAAGAGAACAATTTCCTTCTCCTCCCCGAGCTCCTTCTCAACCTTGCAATCCTTGGACTTGAACTCAATTGGAGTGTGGTGCTTGGCTACATACTTTGCAGCTTCCTTCTTGAATTCAATGTTTGGAGTGGTGCAGGTGAGTTGTTTTCCATTACCAAGATGGTCCAACTCACATTTACCAGATGAGAGGACAAGCTTGAATGCAGGTCCCACAAACATTCCTGGTTCCTTGACAGATGGAATAACCTCTGCTGGAGTGCAGTACTTTGCCGAAATACCCTGGTAGACTTCTGTTGCTTCAATGGCAAGGTCTGAGAATGCCTGAGACACTTCTCCAGCGTATTTCATCAGAGACGTTGGCCATTGCTTTGGGTTCTTGATTGTATCCCAAGAAGGAAGAGATGGCGCTGTGGTGTGCAAAATGGTTGCGAACTTCATCACCAAACCATTCAATGTACTGACAGTCTCTCTCAATCCAGATCCTGCCTCAGTCAATGATCCCTTGATATCAGTGTTGGCCAAATCCTCTGTAAGGAAGTTGGCGACCAGCTTTGTGGTATCGGCAACAATATCAGCTGTAGTACTCAACACTGATCCAGCTCCAGCAATAGCGGACTGCACATTTCCTTTAGCTGTATCAAGTCTGTTTGACAATCTGTCCTTTAATTCATCTCCTTTAGCATCCATTCTCTCTCCTGCAGCTTGGGTGGCTGCAAAGAGACCATCCAGGATGTCCTGGGCTCCTCCCTTCAAACTAGGACCTGCAACAGAACCATATGTGATGATATCATACAACAGCTCTATCCCGAATATTTACAAGTAGGAATTGAAAGACATACCGTCATCAGCAAGCACGGCATGAGGAATGGATCCAGCAGCCAAGACTGTCAAGACCAGTAGCACGAGGCTCTGGGTGCGCACTCTCATTCTCCACAAGATCTTTTGTAGTCGTATTAACACAACGTTTCCACACGAATACTGTAGTAACGTGTATATAAATCGTTTATATTCTTACGCGTTACCTGGTGCAACCGTATAGGATATATACGGTGTTCATCGGTCTAACGTCTGTTCGTAGTACCTACACCGACCCAGACATTGGCATTCCGAACAACGACCCATCAGGCAGTCAGACAAGTTTGACCTGGTGTTAAAAACCAAAGTTCAGTTCAATGTGTACACGGAAGCAGAGCACGTTTCAGTTGCTCACAGAATTTAGTACAGATGATTACATACCCTATTTGCTATGAAATAAAATACCACGTGGGAAATGAAATGAAATGAATACTCCTCGTCATACCAGCATGTCTATACACACATAGTTTGCATTGTCCATCACTTAATAGGCGGGCAATGACCCAAACTGTCCAAGATTGGACAACTTTCCTTTTAAAGGTGTCTTTACAGAGGATAGGAACTCTTCCAGTTGATCGGCCACTCCAACTACACCTTGGGATAATGATCCAAATGCGCTCGTGATGGCTTGCCTCATTTGCATGGTATCAAAGTTATTTTGCCCATCAAATTCAAAAAGAACAACTTCATCTCCTTCACCAAATGATGTTTCTTTCTTGCACTCCTTGGATTCGAATTTGATGGCAGAGTGATGTTTGGATACCCACTTACCTGGTTCATGCGCTTGCTTAATGTATGGCTTTGTGCATACCAGATTGTATGCGTGCTTTTCTGTCGAGTTCAATGTAGTATTAACAGTACAATCCCCAAGACCAGCTTCAATGTAGAAAGATGGCATGGTGATCTTTCCTGGCTTTTTCTGTGATGGAGTGAGCTTTGCAGGGGTGCAGAACTCTTCCTCGAGGTCATCATATGCCTTCAAGACTTCCTCTTCAAGTGAACCAACAGCGCCCACCATATTTTTAGAAGATTCTTTAGCAGCATCTTTCCAAGCAGAGGGCTTCAACATCTCCTTCAGGTCTGGAAGCTCTGGACGAGCTTGCATGGCAATCTGACCCAAGGAAGAGGCAGCATCAGCTCCAAATTTGGCATATTTTCTCAAGTCTTCCCCACTTTCACGGAGTCCTGCAGCAAGATCTCCTGGGTAGCTAGTTATGGTATCAAAAAAGAAACTACCAGCTAACTTCGTGACATCAAATACAGTGCCCGCAGCGTCAACTACAAAGTTTGTAGCTGCCCCTGTAGCATCTGTAAGAACTTCATACACATTTCCAGCAGTATCCCTGAACTTTTTCACCTTTTCTTGAACCGCTGCTCTCGATGCTTCACCAATTTGCTGCACTCCTTGTGCAACAGTTCCAATACCCTGAACGGCCTCGCCATTTTTGAGCTCACCGAGAGCCTGAACCCCACCAGCCCCAACCAACGCCATGAGAGCAAAAATGTGCGCCCTCCTCATAGTGATACAAGTATATGTTCCGTAAATCTGATATTATTGATAATTGTATATGATTTTAACCAGTGATTACGAGCGCGTTCATTCTCCTCAAACATAGGGCATGCGAAGTGGGTGGTTGGAGCACCAAAGAGGTTTGTGTCAACGAGGTGACGCAGCCAGTCAACGGCCATTGACGAATGCAATGCCCATTTCATCCCCTCGCCGTCTCCTAACATCATACAGCATCTCTCCATCACATCATACACAGTTCTGATTGACACGTACGGGAGAAGTTAGAATCGTTACTGGCCAACCTCAGACAGACACAAAAATCATTCACGTGTGACAGACTTCAAGTATGCCTACAGACACTTAAAACCAACGTTGATCTTTACCTCTCATGTACTACATGTAAGAATAGCTAAGGATGTAAATCTTAAATTTCTCGCTTACAAAAGTAATCTAATAAAATGAAATATAAAGCAATCAAATTAACAGCCAATGGTTGCATCCAGGCTTTGAATCAATTAAATTCCAGTTGGCTGTGGAAGTCCATCATAGGCGGCGACGAACTCGTTAAACTTGGATTTGTCCTTCTTCAATCCTCCAACAAATCCACTGACATCAGAAGCCAAGTTGGAAGCACCATTAGCAAGGGCTCCAACAGCAGAACCAACCTGAGAGCTGATCTGGGCAGTCAAATCCTGGAGACTGTAGTTGTTGTTATCGAATTCGAAGAGAACCAACTCGTCTTCCTCTCCATGTGTCTTCTCGATTTTACATTCCTTTGCCTTGAACTCGACTGCAGTGTGATGCTTGTGGGTGATAGTTCCATTGGTGTGTTCCCATGTCATGGATGGCTTGAGGCACTCAACTTCAATTGGCTCTCCCTTGCCCTTCTTACCGCTCACCACCTCACACTCACCCATGGAGATAGTAAACTCAAATCCAGGCATAACAATCGTTGTTGGCTCCTTCTTTGATGGGATCAACTGTGCTGGCTCGCAGTACTTGTCTTCCCACTCTGTGTACATTCCCTCAAATGTAGCTTCAAGTCCATCAAAAGCACCAGATGTCTTTTTCATGTTGTTTCCTGCAGCTTGAATCCAGGCCTGTGGCTTGTGCATCTGCTTCAATGGTGGAAGCTCTGGACGAGCCTCCATAGCAACCTTTCCAAGAGCAGCAGCAGCATTGGCTCCAGCCTGCATAGCTTTGGCAAGATCTTGTCTGGACTCTTTCAAAGATTCAGCAATCTCTCCTGGGTAGGCAAGTGCAGCGTCCATTACAAAGGTTCCAGTCATTTTGGTGACATCAAAGATGGCTCCAGCAGCGTTCATGACAAAGTTGGTGGCATGACCGGTGGCATCCTTGAGGACAGTGTAGACATTTCCAGCTTGGTCAACAAATTCACTGGCCTTGTCAGCGACTCCATTGACTGCGGCCTTTCCTACCTGGGCAACACCCTGGGCGACAGTTCCAACTCCCTGGAGGGCATCAGTTTTGGCTCCTCCCATCTTGGCGGAGGCAGCTCCAGCAGCTCCAATGAGTGCAACGGCAACAATTGCTTTTCTCATGTTGATAGTAGTAATAACTAGTGCTTATAGCTAGGTAGATATCTTTGGTGTATTGAAGTACACGTGAGAGTATTGAAATATTAAATTTGATATGTCCAATCGTGAGCGAGCAACGGCAATTTGTAGATTTTCATCCAACCGAAACCAGTTCGGAATGCCAAGACGGTTCGACCTCGGTCGTGCGAACGTTGACTAACTGCCTCTCTGCAGAATCCTGTCGGTCAAACTGTCTCTTTGATGGGAGCAGTGAGTTTGTACCTGCATTTTCGACAATCAAGGATGATGTTTGTCAGAACACCGTCGTATGCGTACCACGGTATCACTACGGGACAGTAGCCCGTGTAGATCTGTTCGTGGTGGGAGAATCTTCCAGTCCCTCTTCAATATGCCGATATGCCTGACTTGGATCTTGCAGCGGTCTATCTTGGATGACTTGGTCCAATGGATTGAACACCTGCACTCGTTGTGCACCCATCACCTGAGATGGGGTGATGGGAGAGAACACAGGCGTAGCCAGAGGTCCTGTACCAATTTGCGTTGGTCTATTGCGTACATAGGCTTCAACATGCTTGGGAAAATCGTCGAAAATGTAGCATATGGCCACCGTAGAACTCAGAACTGTTGCCACATACCCCAGCCAAAGGCCCTGGTGACTCCACTCAAATGGGTTATTGTAGTATATGCTCGTTCCCATGCAAACCAGTCCAATAATGCTTCCAAGAGCCATGAGTAAAGAAAATTGAACAACGGTTCTCTTTAGTTTCCGACTCAAGAGGGTTGAGATGCAAAGGCGATGGGTCACGTAGACTAGTGCCGCAGCAAACATCAATGTCCAAATGCCGTGAACTATCACTGATGCCGCTGGGAAAACGCACATGGTACATGCATACTCATTCGTAGTTGATATTTCATTTGTTGGAGACGTAGATGCCGTACACTGAGTGGGATTCCCGTACCAAAACACAGCAAGAAATGTCCCCAGTGAAGATGTAGGGGATTCTTCCAAAGATCCTCCATTATATTGCAAGGTGAGTCCTATCCAGGCAATCACAGATTGAGCAGCTGCTATTGGCAATACAAGGAGAAAAGATACGATAACACTATGCTGTAATACATGCCCAACATCAATACCCAAGCAATGCATGTTGGGTGGTCTCCCGATCTCGCCATCACCTGAAGGAGGTAAAGATTCCGTCACTTTCAATCTGCACATGATAACAGCCAGAATGCACAAGCCAAGCCAACACGCCAGTGGTGCGGTGATACCAAGAGCTAAAGTAATGAATATTCTGCACAGCCAGCCCTGGGAAGTCCAGTTCGTGACGTTTGTGCCAGCAACAACAGAGGAGGGACCCCAAAGAACATTGAGAGGAAGAATCAAGCTTGCCCCCCAAAATGCCATTGCGGTATACATGAGCAATCGAGGATACCACAGAGTAGTGGACTTACTCATTGAACCTCCATTGCTGGTACTTGGGGCTGATCGTGGACCGGGGGAACAACAATTCGATGAGGTCAAAACAAAGAGAGCGTCTGCAAGCGCAGTGACAAAACAGACCCCAGAAATGGCCCAAACAGTGTAATCTGCGGGGACAAAGGAGCTTATTGATGTCATATTCTATCTTCTAGATGAATTCAAATGGTCTTCTAGATGAATGGTAAGACCATGGAACCTGAATGTTTTCAGAAGTTGGTCACTCTAGCAGATTGAACTCGCATCGAATGGATCCCGCATAATAGCCCGTTTACCAAGCAGCCACTATAAATGAAATGTATTTTAAATATGATGTAACGCTGGGTGAAGAATATGTTTCCAGACGCGGAAGACCATTGGTCAGAATACATCCGACCAAAACACTTGGAAAAAGTCAACTCTGGTTGATGAACAATGGCATTTTTACAATATGGCTATTCTATATCAGTAATCATATACGTATTATCTACTGCTCCACTTCTGGAAGTCCGGATGTGATCAATTCGAGATATTCTGTTTCTAAATCTGCCAGCTGTGGCAAACTTTTCATGAATTTCTCTGCATCTTGTGATACACTCATGGACTCACTGAAAGCAGAGACCATTGTGTTCTCGACACTTTTCAATACCGAAGAGATATCAAAGGTATCCAACCCATTAAATTCGACCAAAACTATCTGATCCTCTTCTCCATGCTTCTTCTCAAACTTGCAGTCCTTCGACTTGAATTCGATAGGGGAATGATGCTTGGCGATGTAATGTCCTGGGATTTTTTCGAACAAAAGTCCTGGTTCAGTGCAATTGAGACTCGTTCCATTCATATGACTATATTCTACATCGCACTTTTTCGTAGATATTTTGAGTTTGAAGCCAGGAAATTGGAGTTCTCCCTCCTTCTTCTTTGATGGGGTCACCTTTGACTCAGTGCAGTATCGAGCGCTCAAACCCTCGCTCACACTCTGGAATTGCTCTCCTACAGTGTCTAGAAACTTTTGGAAGTATAAATTATTAAGAGCGAATTTCTGTAACCACTCTTTTGGTTGGTTCATCTTTTTTAGCGGAGGCAGCTTTGGGATAGCATCCCTTGCTGCAGAACCAATCTCTGCCATTGCCTTGTTGAGATCTTGGGCAGTCTCGGTGAGCGAGCTCATGGATTCACGTGCACTATTCCTCATTTCTTCAGGATATTTTTCGACGGAATCCAGCAAAAAGCTGCCTGCAAGCTGTGTCACATCGAACACAGCTCCTGCCGCATCTTTGACAAAGTTTGTTGCCATTCCACTTGCATCTTTGACAACTTCGTAGACATTGCCAGCCGTGTCCATGAACTTTTCCTTCCTTTCAAGCATTCCATTCCTTGCCGATGACCCTATTTGTTGTATTCCTTGCTTTATTGTTTGTATACCACTGACATCTTGTGCTCCTGACAACCTCGTTGACAGGGCAAGCATGAGGCAAGCTATAAGGAGCTTTGCCTGTCCTCCCATCATATTGTTTTAGTATTATATTGTAGAATGTATTCATGCATTGTATTCTTCTCATTGTATACACACCCTATACACACTATGTATTCGTATGAACATAGGGCCTATCATTTTTATCAACGACATTGGGCAAACAAACATCCATCTCCTGGTCCTCTCTGCATTCAAGAATCTCCACAGAGCAGAATAAAAAGACCTGCTATGGCAACGAGAACATTTCTTCATCCCACATGGTGGCCAATTCTTCATCCTGTTTGAACAGACCCCCACAAATTGTGATCAGTAGGTTCATGATGGAGAGTTCTTCCATTCCAGGGCATGGGTCCTTTGCACGGATATCTGCACAGTACCTTGCAAGATTCCTCATGGTGGCCAATACATCTGGATGGCATGGAATCTCAATAAGAGCAGACAAAATGTATAGAAATATGAATGATTCTTTATCAATCCCATCACCTTCACGCAGCTTGTTCACCTTGCTTTCCAACAAATCCTGTAGCTCAACTTGACCAAGAGGTAGGAGTGTCTCGATACCAGGCAAATCTGACTCAAAGATACCACACTGCCACGCTGACTGCCCATTGAGCCGGAGATTTTCCAAGACATTTCTCAGAGAAACAAATTGCGACAGAAATGATCGAATCCATACAACACTCGGCTTTCTCTCAGCGCCACACTGAGCCAAGTCTGAACCAAAGACACCCTGCTTCAAGGCTGGCATCTTTTTTGATTCAATGGGAACAGCACTCCTCTTAACGTTCGGTAACATCGATGCTTCATATCGTACACGTCTTAGATATTCCTCTACCGTCAAGGGTTCGTCAGTTTCGAAATTTGGAGTCCCATCGTCAACAGGCAGACATTGGTACAAGCCAAACTCTGCCTTGTCGATTTCAGAGTCATCTGATTCATCATCAATGCTTTCTTTATCTAATAAAGCATCTTGAACCACTCCTAGTTCTCCTTCAAGAGATATATCGGTAGACATGAGAGCATTGAGTTTCACATGTCAGAGTTTGAGGTTTGTTTCGGGGTCATGTGCGTGAATGAGATTCTCAATCCATTCCGCAAGGTAATTCATCAATTAAAATTTCAAATAGATTTAATGGGTATCGTTTTCAGGGGATGCCACGGCATATTTGCTAGAGCTTCAAGGGTGATTTGCAAGGACACAATGCATTGTGTAAACAAGCAAAGATTATAGCCGAGTCTATTCAAAATACTCCGCGTTGGTGCATTTTATAGTTGTGCAGTATGTGAAGACTGACCAATTTGGGTCATCTTGAAATATTTCTGTCGAGTTGCGCTCTGCAATAGGCAGATTTGAGCGTGCAACAGGTGTATCATCTGAAGCATTGTATGCTGCCAATCTCAACTCATATCCTGGAGGAACAGTTATACTCGGGACATCACCCCCCCTAAAAGGATCGTCGACAAAGGGATTGCGAGGGAGACCAGTAATTGTATCTAAGATCCATTCTGTCGTTCCGTTCTCTGGAATTGGTGAAACACATGGGTTTTCGTCAAAGCATGTGACACAATTAAATGGCTGCCCATTGGCATATTGCTCTTCTTCTGTCAAAAATCTCCTATCTGGCTTGATCAAACACCGTATCAAAGTGTAATTTGCACCTGAAAACCTGCTTTGGCGAGCATTCATGAGACCACTCATTTTGGGGATCAGTGGCCAGTCAGACGTATTTCTGTTGATGTAAATACCTGGAGTAAGTA
>PJEL010004464.1_pt1 | contig 11544 bp, 11 predicted proteins | sample 1853271 | NCBI WGS metagenome assembly PJEL01 (sample SAMN08108733, study PRJNA415343) | Invertebrate metagenome, whole genome shotgun sequencing project. | host: Globobulimina | place: Sweden: Gullmar Fjord | collected 2015-08 | reverse complement strand
AATGAGTGAAGTTTTAAAATAAGGTCTTGAAGATTCATTGTCTTTACTTTGTTACTATGTGCCTTATGCCTTTGTTACTGATTTTAGTATTAAGAAGTATACACCAAAACCTGAAGATTGTGAAAGATTGAAACAATCTTTTCTTTAGGTTTTACATAGAGAAAAACTGGCTTATTTTGTGATATTATGATAACTTCATTCATATGATTCATATCATAGACCGCTGGCTTAAAAAGATTTAATATAAATTAAAGCAGCATAGGAGGAGAGATGAAAGAGAAAGTAGAAGAGGCATTAGGCAAGGTAAGGCCGTTTTTGCAGCGTGATGGCGGAGACGTAGAACTGGTAGAGGTAACTGACGATGGGATCGTCAAGGTGAGGCTTAAGGGTGCATGCGCAGGTTGCCCAGGTGCTACAATGACACTCAAGAATGCAATTGAGGAGACTCTGAAGCAGGAAATCCCAGAGGTCAAATCAGTAGAGCAGGTTACCTGAAAGAGAGTTAAAAGTTAAGAGTTGAAAGTTAAAGGTTGAGGAGGTGAAGTTTTGGATAAGATAGTTGTCTGGTATCTGAGGATGAGTGTTATATATTTCGTGTTTGGTGCCTTCATAGGTGTCGCTATGCTTATCTGGCCGGAAGAGTCCGGCCTTTATATTGACCTGCATGTCCACCTTAACCTTCTCGGCTTTATGTCCATGATGATCTACGGCGTAGGGTATCATATACTGCCTAAATTCAGCGGCACAGTGATATACAGCACATCCATTATGACCATACAATTCTGGCTCGCCAACATAGGCCTGACTGGAATGGCCGCTGCATGGCCTATGCAAATATCTAACAGCGAATCCCTGATTGCTGGGCCTATGCTTATGCTCTCAGCCTCAATATCATTTATAGCTGTCCTTCTTTTCGCCTTCAATATACTGAAGACCATTAAACCTGTGGAGATGTAACAACTCAGTGCAAAAGCGCAACAGAGCAACAGTTCAAAAGTATAATTGCGGCACTGTGGAACTTTTGTACTGAGGAACTAATTGCCTTATGATTTGAATCATAGACACCAGTCTGCCCCCGTTGTATTCTTAAGTAAGAAAAACTTAAAAGGAGATTATTATAATGGAGACAAAAAATTATGAGGTCACAAAGAACTCTGTTATCGGCGATTTGATAAAAGAAGTTCCCGGCGCAGAAGAGGTTATTAAAAAGTATTTCGGCACCGGCTGCTTTACATGTCCGGGGATCAATGTCGAATCTATTACTTTCGGTGCTGCAATGCATAATGTTGACCCTGAAAAGGTAATAGCCGAAATAAAGAGACTTCAGGAATAAAACTGTTAACAGCTTACGTTAAAAGCTGATAATTAAAGACGGATAAAAAGAAGTGTCGAAAAATGACTGTGATCATTTTTCGGTACTTTAAATTTTACCTGTTCAGCACTTAACTGCACCTGCATATTGACATTCCAGCCCTTTTATTCAAAAATACATAATGAAAAAGGTGCTTTTATCCTTTATCCTCATCTTTATTTATTCATCACTCTGCAGTGCCTCCAATACTGCCATTGTCGAGGGGATACGATTCTCTAATTACAAGAATCACACCCGTGTCGTTATTGACCTCAAAGGCGGATCAGCATTTAATAGCAACCGTCTCAAAAGCCCGGAACGCCTCTACTTTGACCTCAAAGGTTCCAAACTATCAAAAAACACAAAGCCGTCTCTTGATGTCAGTAACGGTATAATTAAAAAAATACGCACCGGGCAATTCAAAAAAAATATAGTCAGGGTCACTCTTGACCTTGAGGGGCACAGCATGTATTCAGCTTTTGTGCTTGAGAGCCCGGACAGGCTTGTTATAGATGTATATAAACCCAAAAAGACCGGGCCGTCAAAAAGCAAAACCACCCGTAAAGAGCGGAAAAAGATCGAAGCCCCGGCAGACGCTGAAAAACCTGAGCGCAAACAAGAGTATAAAAGGATAGAGACGATTGTCATAGATGCGGGTCATGGAGGCAAAGATCCCGGAGCGATTGGACAGAAAGGACTCAAGGAGAAAGATGTCGTACTTGATGTTGCAATGAAGCTCGGCAGGTTATTAGAGGAAAGACATGGTATAAAGGTGATATACACCAGACAGAATGATACATTTATTCCCCTTAACGATCGCACTGACATCGCCAATTCAAAAGGAGCTGACCTCTTTATCTCAATTCATGCAAATGCAAACAAGAAGAGGTCTGCAAGGGGCATTGAGACATATATTCTAAACTGGACAAACGATGATGAGTCGATAAAGGTGGCTGCAAGAGAGAACAATATATCTATCAGCAAGATGAAGCTTCTCAGGGGCAGCCTTCAGATGATACTGGACGATCTTGCAAGAAGCCACAAAAAGAAAGAATCAGTCAGGCTTGCACGAACCATGCAGGATTCAATGGTTCATAGGCTGAAGGACAGATACAGAAACACAAAGGACCTCGGGGTTAAACAAGCCCTTTTCTATGTTCTGCTTGGTGCTGAGATGCCCTCCGCCCTTGTAGAGATATCATTCATAAGCAATATCGAGGAGGAGCGGCTCCTCTCCAGCAAGAGCTACCGAAAGATGATCTCTGAAGGCATAGCCAAAGGCATAGGGTCCTACATTAATGGTTCGACATTGATGGTGAAGAATGAACAGGGTCTTCTGAATACATTAAGGTAAGACTTATGGGTATCGATTATTTAATAAAGGACGGCTTTATAATTGACGGTTCGGCAGCCGATGCATCACCAAAGATAGCGGATATAGCCATTGAGGGTGACCGGATAAAAGCCGTTGGAGACCTTTCCGGCCTTAAAGCAAAGAAGACCATTCATATAAAAGGGCTATGCGTCTCCCCCGGCTTCATAGATGCACACGCTCATTCAGAATTCACCCTGCTTGCTGACGGCAGGGCTGAGGGCAAGATCTGTCAGGGCGTAACAACTGAGATCAATGGAAACTGCGGCCTTTCTGCCGCCCCCCTGCTTGGACAGGCTCTTGAACAGAGGGAGGGTGACCTTGATATACTGAATATCAAGGAACGCTGGAACACATTTGAAGAATATTTCAGACTTCTTACAGATAGAGGAACCGCCGTAAACTTTGCAACTCTTGTCGGCCATGGCAACCTCAGGGCTTCGGTTGCAGGTTATAAGGACAAACCTCTTTCAAAGAACAATACACTTAAGATAACAAGGCTCCTGAATGATGCCATGAAGTCGGGGGCTAAGGGCTTATCTACAGGACTGATATACCCACCGGGCATCTTCTCTGACACACAGGAGATCATCAGGCTTGCAAAGGAGACTGCAAAACTTGGCGGCATCTACACAACCCATATGAGAAGCGAAGGCAGCAAACTGCTTGAGTCGGTCAATGAAGTTATAACCATAGTAAATGAATCCGGTATAAAGGCACATATATCTCACCTTAAGACCAACGGCGAGAGAAACTGGAAAAAGCTGAAGCGGGTATTTGAGCAGATTGAGCATGAGAACATGAAGGGGTTTGATGTTACTTGCGACAGATACCCTTATACAGCATCCAGCACTGACCTTGATTCCATTCTGCCTTCATGGGCATTTGAAGGCGGGATCAAAAAGGAACTACAGCGGCTTAAAAAAGAACAGCCCCGCCTTAAGAGCGACATACTTAAACTTCACCCTGAAAGATCTTTCTGGAAGACGGTAATGGTCTCATCATCACCGAATCTGAAGAACAGGTGGATGGAGGGAATGACGCTCTTTGATATAAGCACATCAACAAACACCTCTCCGACAGACTGCCTCTTCAATATATTAATAGATGACAAACTTAAGACCGGTGCCATCTTCTTCACAATGAACGAAGACAACCTCAGAGAGATACTTAAAAAGCCTTATACAATGATAGGCTCTGACAGTTCGGCAAGGAGCTTTGACGGAGTAACATCAATGGAGAAACCTCACCCTAGAGCATTTGGGAGTTTTCCAAGGATCCTTGGTAAATACGTAAAGGAGCTTGGACTTTTCAGCCTGAGTGAGGCTATATACAAGATGACAGGACTGACCGCATCAACATTCAACCTGAAAGGACGCGGCGTTATCAGAGAGGGGTACTTTGCAGATATCACAATATTTGACCCTAAAAAAATTAGCGACACGGCAGAGTATAACAATCCGTTTGTCAGCCCAAAGGGTATTCATTATGTATTTGTAAACGGTACTGCGGTTCTCTATCAGGAGAAGACAACAGGGAAATTACCAGGGGTAATTATTAAATAACAAATACCAAAAAACAAATTCCAAATAAATTCCAAATAACAAGCTTCAAACTATCAAAAAGTGATATAAAATAATTTTAAATATTCTGTCATTGGATATTGGTATTTATTTGATATTTGTTGCTTGTAATTTGAATATTACGTCTTGAGACCTGCTTTTATACTCTCCGCCAACTTATAACCGTTCTCTATGCAGTCATTCATCCCTATCCCTTTGTAGGCGTTACCCGCTAAATAGAGGCCGGGGTGGGACTCAAGCCTGCTGTCAATAGAGTCAAGCTTATTCATATGGCCCAGAAGGTACTGAGGGATCGCCCTCTCCCACCTGTATATCCTCACCATATCCGGCTCTGACCTGAGTTTAAGTATCGGCTTAAGTTCATCAACCACAGTATTCAGAAGCCTCTCATCATCAAGCATGGCAAGATCCGATGCCTTTGCCCCGCCTATCATCGTCCTTAAAAGCACCTGTCCCTCAGGAGCCCTATTTGGAAAGATGCTGGAGTCCCATAAGGTACCGAGTATCTTTCTGCCCTCTATGTGCGGAATGAGAAAACCAAAACCCTGCAGAGAATGTTCAACCTTCTCCCTTCTGAAGCCGAGGCATACTACAGAGAGCGACGGATAAGGTATAGTGGCAAGCGTGTCTGAAAGTTCCCTGTCCAGACTCTTCAATATTTCTGATGATGCATATGCGGGTGAGGCAAGTATAACGATGTCAGCCTCCAGCACCTTATCGGCAGTCTGCACCTGATACTTGTCACCTGTTTTTTCGATCCCCTGAACAGCCTGGCCCATGATCACTCTTTCACCAAGACTCTCTGTGAGAGCATCAGTAATTGCCTGCGCCCCGTCATAGAATGAGGTGAGTCTGCCCGGAGGTGCGACTGACACATCTGAACCCTTCCTCTTCTTCTCCTTCCTGATCTTTATAAGCGCCCTGAAGAGACCTCCGTCCTTCTCTTCAAACTCCTTGATCCGGGGGAAACAGCTCTTAATGCTCATCTTGTACGGATCACCAGCATAGACTCCTGAGACCATCGGGTCAATAAGTTTTTCAAGCGCCTCCTTCCCAAGCCTCCTTATTATAAAATCAGCAACCGTCTCATCTTTAGGGCCTTTTGGAGCAAAAAGTTCGTAGAGCATCCTCAGCTTACCGGGCCATGATATGAAATCAGATTTGAGAAAGGCAGGAGGAGATTCGGGCAATGCATTGAGCCTGCCGTCAGAGAAGATATATCTCTTCTTTGCATTCTCATTGCTCCTTAAAGGTTCTATCCCGAGGCTGCCGCACAGCTCTATGGTCTTTGGCTTGTTGTCCAGAAAACCGTTCGCACCCTTCTCACAGACAAAGCCTTCTGCATTGTCTGTCCATATCTTACCTCCGGTCCTCGGGCTTGACTCAAGAACCGTTATGTCAAACTCTGCACAGCCTGAGAGCGCATATGCGACAGAGAGGCCTGAAAGCCCTCCGCCTGCGACAACTATCTTCTTCAATTACATGTCCCCCATATTATTTAAAACCAGCTCTTTAAGCGCCTTTATGAACTTATCAGATGTATTGAGCGCCTTACACCTTTTAAGTTTTATTCCCTGTTTAACGGCAAGTTCCCTGAAGAGCGTGCCTATCTCATACAGTGTCTCGATATGATCAGAGACAAAGCTTATCGGCACTACAAGAAGATTATTGCAGCCCTCCCTGCCGAGCTTTATTATAGTCTCATCTGTTGCCGGTCCAAGCCACTCAACCGGCCCGCTCTTGCTCTGAAACGAGAGATCCCACTTAAGGTCTTTAACATTGTACGGTGCATCTGCAAGCCTTTCATTTACCTTTTCGATAGTCTTTTTTGTATGATCAAGATAAGGGTCTCCCTCATCGATGAAAGACTTGGGCAGACTGTGAGCGCTGTAAAGAAGAGTAAGATCATCAGCCTGCATATCCTGCAACCCATCGTATATGAGTTCACATAAAGCATCTATGTACGGGGGGAAATCATACCACTGCTCAATATAATGTACATTAAGCCCTTCTCCTTCGGCAGCCTCCTTGAATTCATCAACAGATGATCCTGTTGTCGTCTTTGAGTAATGGGGATAGAGGGAAAGCACAATGATATCTTTGATACCGTCCTTTATGATCCGCTCTACAGTATCAGAAATGAACGGATGCCAGTACCGCATACCAACATAAGTCTTGAAACCGGGTGCCTGCCCCTCTCCGCCGAAGAGCTTTCCCTGGCCGCCCTTTTCAAGGCTGCCATTTCTAAAAGACTCAGTATTAAGCGCTCTTTCAAGCGCATCAGCCTGTGCAATTGTGATCTCAAGTATAGGTGACCTGCCACCTATCATTCCGTACATGCTGCGGCTCTTTGCCGACCGTGTAGCGGATATAAGCCATGCAAGCGGTTTCTGCATGAACGGGGGGCCGAGCCTTATGATCTCTCTGTCTGAAAAAAGGTTGTAGAGGAATGGCCGTACAGCGCTTAATGAATCAGGCCCTCCGAGGTTCAGCAGGAGCACCCCTATAGTATCTTTTATGTTGTCTTCAGGCTTCAATCTGTAACATGGGCTGTTTCTTTGTTCTCAAGAACCTTGAACAGGGCATCAACAACCTTGGGGTCAAAATGTTCGCCCTTGCAGCGGTTGAACTCATCGATAGCAAATGCATGGCCTACAGACAGGCGGTAAGGCCTGTCAGATGTCATTGCGTCATAGGAATCAGCCACACATAGTATCCTTGCCAGAAGAGGTATCTCCTCACCCTTAAGGCCGTCAGGATAGCCTGTGCCGTTATATCTCTCGTGATGCGCCCTTATTATCGGCCTAATCGGGTCAAGCCCCTTGATAGGCTTAAGTATATCATCTCCCCTTACAGGGTGCTTCTTGACCATCTCAAACTCTTCATCAGTGAGCTCTGTAGTTTTATCAAGTACTACATCATATGTACCTATCTTTCCAATGTCATGCAGAAGAGCAGCTGTGCTGAGATACTCTATCTCCTGACCCTTCAGTCCCATTTCATTGGCAATGGCAATCGCATAAGTAGTTACATCAACAGAATGGCCTTTTGTCCAGTGGCTCTTGGCATCTATAACATTTGAAAAAGCAACAACAAGATTGTTATATATATCTTTTAGTTCCTTATAGGTTGCATCAAGGTCTTTGAGCATATTAAAGAATGCATCTTTTGACTGCACAAGCCTCTTCTCATTCTCTTTTATATCGGTGATATCAACTATAACCATTACATAGGACCTGGCAGTTCCTTCTTCATCAAATATCGGAGTGACACTCTCGATAAAATATTTATTAAGTTCTTGGTTATGGTAGAAGAAGGCCTCTGTTCTGTTACTATTTATGGACTTGGCAAGGGGACAGCCGTCTACAGGCGTCTCGTGATTATGGACAGTGCTGCAGCATTTGCCATGTTCAATAAGTTCCTCAACCTCTTTGCCTGCCAAATTTGCGATATACTTATTGACCCTGACAATGTTGTATTCATTATCAGTGAGCAGTACACCATAAGGCATCGAGTCAAATGTGGTATGCCACTCATGCTCCGCAAACTCGAGCATCTTTTCGGACTCAAGGGTCTTGTCAAACAGCTTTTTCCTCTCATTGAGCAGATAGGCTGTCCATGTAGAACCTATTGGGGCAGAAAGCACTACTAAATGGAATAACCCTTCAATAAAACTGTCCGGTCTAAAAAAATGCTCAAGTGTTGCCCCAGTGTAGGTATCAAAATCATAGAAAATATATAATATCAGCAGCACCCAGCCACACAGGCCTATAAAAATATTAAGCTTAGATTTCATCTCTTATTAATATCTCCTGCTTTTCACTATAGTATTCATATATGACCATTATACTTCAATGAAATATTTACTATTCCCCACTCAGCCTGTGGACCATCTCCACAAGTGCAATCACATTTTCAGGCGGGGTCTGGGGGACTACCCCGTGCCCGAGATTGAATATATGGCCTTTAGCTGATGATGCCCTTGTCAGTACATCCTGAACTCTCTTCTCTATCTCTTCCTTTGGAAGGAACATTGAGAGAGGGTCAAGGTTTCCCTGAACCACAACATCACCACCGAGCCTTTTGATCGCTGCGTCTATATCGATCCTCCAGTCTACGCCGTAAACGTCGGCACCGGAGGTTTTGATATCCTCAAGCAGGCCCGCGGTCGAACCTACGAAGTAGATCACAGGCACGGACTCGCCCCGGCCGGCCATCCACTCCTTGAGATCCTTAATAATTGTCTTTACATAAGAGAGGACGTGCTCTCTGAAATCGGCAGGGCAGAATATGCCGCCCCAGGTATCGAATATCTGAACGGCCTGGGCACCTGCAGCTATCTGGGCCTTCAGGTACTCTGTGATCGTAGCGGTCACTTTGTCCATGAACGACCTGTAAAGATCGGGGTCCTTATATATCATCATCTTGGTGTTGAGAAAGTTCTTGGATGTGCCTCCCTCTATCATGTACGTTGCTGTAGTAAAAGGGGCTCCGGAAAAGCCTATCAGTGGGACTCTTCCATCAAGCTCTTTTCTGAGCAGGCGGATCGCATCCATAACATAGCCCAGTTCATCTTCCGGGTCAGGAACGAAAAGCTTGTCCACAGCTGCCCTGTCCCTTACCGGAGGACTCAATATCGGCCCTTTATTCTCCTCAAAAGCGAGTCCCTGTCCCATTCCTTCACACACGGTAAGTATGTCGGAAAAAAGTATTGCAGCGTCTACATTCAATATATCTATAGGCTGGATAGTGACCTCAGCCGCAAGCTCAGGCGTTTTGCACATTGTTAAAAAGTCAGCCTTTCCCCTTATAGCACGGTATTCGGGAAGATACCTTCCCGCCTGACGCATTATCCATACAGGCGTGTGTTCAGTCTCTTCTCCCCTACATGCTTTCAGAAATGTATCGTTCATTTATCCTCTATCCTCCAGTATTTATTTCTATTTATCTTTTCTCATTTTATGCGGCACATATCCACAGAAGGGTTCTTCTGCCATATAGTCGCCATTGATGGCATATGCCCTTGCCCTGCATCCGCCGCATACATTTATGTATTCACAGGAACCGCACTTGCCCTTGTAGCTCTTAAAATCCCTCATATCATGGAAAAGTTTGGAATCTTCCCATATCTCTTTAAAAGACTCTTCTCTTACATTTCCCGCAGCTTTAGGGAAGTAACTGCACGGCAGCACATTGCCGTCAACATCTATGAGTGCGATCAGCTGGCCTGCGATACATCCCTTTGCGCCTCCGGTTGAGAACTTCAGCGTTCTGCGCTCAAACTTGTCCTTCTGCTCCTTCTTCTTCTGAAGCTGCACCCTGTAGTAATGAGGGGCACAGGTAGGCCTTACGAGAATATCACTCTCATTCTTCTCCATCTCATAGTGCCAGTCAAGAAGCTCTTCATAATCCTCCTTGGAGATAAGCTCCTCCATAATATCCTCACCCCGGCCGGTTGGTACGATCATGAACATATACCACGCAGTCGCTCCAAGCTTCTTGGCAAGCTTATAGACACTGGCGATATCCTCCTGGTTCCTCTTTGTGAAGGATGAATTGACAATGAACTCTATACCGTGCTTCTTGAAGAGTTCAGCAGCATTGATGGTGCCTGCGAATGCTCCCTTCTGACTCCTGAAGTCATCATGGATCTCCGCAGTTGAACCGTCAAGGCTGAGCGATACTATCCTGATACCTGACTCTTTTATCTTTACGCATATCTCATCAGTTACAAGCGTACCGTTTGAGGCGAGGCACATCCTGAGGCCCTTTTCAGTGCCGTATTTTGCGATATCAAAGACATCCTCTCTCAGGAGTGGCTCACCGCCTGAAAGAACAATTACAGGTTTTGCATAGCCTGAGATATCATCAATGACCCTGCAGGCCTCTTCAAATGAGAAATCAGGGTGTTCTTTTGACTCCATCCCGGATGAGGAACGGCAATGTACACAGTTAAGGTTGCATCTTCTGGTTATCTCCCAGGCGATCCACCTGGGCTCAAAATCTATCGACATGCTATACTCCTTCCTGTAGATTATATACTTATATATTATAACACTATAAACAGAGATATCTAATGACTCTGCATAATTTCAGATGAGCCTTACAAAGACCTCATTTGAGAGAAGAAGCCCCTTTCTGGTAAGCCTGATAACTGAATCGGAGATATCAATAAGGCCCAACTCAATGAGTTCTTTGATATCGTCCGCATAATGGTCTGGTATGTATATGCCATACCGCTCTTTAAAGAGATTGATGTCTATCCCCTCAGTCTTTCTTAATCCTAAGAAAATAGCTTCTTCAACCGCTTTTTCAGCTGTCACAATTTCTGAATCGACTGATATATCGGCATCGCCTGTCATTATATCGATGTACTCATTGAGGTCACCGGTATTAGCTCCTCTTTTTCCGCTGACAAACGAATGAGCACCAAGTCCGGCACCGTAATACTCACCCCTGTCCCAGTAATTGAGGTTATGACGTGATCGATATCCCGGCTTTGCAAAGTTTGATATCTCGTAATGCTCAAAACCTGATGATGCAAGAAGGTCAATAGTCTGAAAATACATCTCCTCTATCAGGTCATCATCAAGGGTCAGAAGATCACCATTGCTGACAGATTCATACAAAGATGTTCCTTTCTCAACTGTAAGCTCATAAGCGGATATATGTTCAGGGTCAAGAGACACAGCCGTTTCAATAGACCTTCTCCAGCTCTCAATATTCTGACCGGGGATACCGTAAATAAGGTCAATGCCGATATTACTGAAACCTGCTTCCCTTGAAAGAGCTACCGCCTTCACGGCGTCATCAGATGTATGCTGCCTTCCAAGCAGTTTCAGCTCATCATCATTGAATGACTGCACACCTATACTTATCCTGTTCATGCCTGCATTCTTCAGTGCCTTAAGTTTCTCAGGATCAAGGGTGCCGGGGTTGGCCTCGATCGTTGCTTCACAGTCATCAGTAAAAGCAAGAGTTGTGAAGATATGTCCTATGAAGTCCTTTAGAAGATCGGTTGATAGTGAGGTTGGTGTTCCGCCGCCTATGTAGAGTGTTGAAAATTCAGCTGCTGAAGGAATCTGTGAGATCTCCTTCTTTAATGCTTCAATGTATAGAGCAGCTTTGTCAGGGTCATAAATACCCGAAACAAAATCGCAGTAGATACACCTTTTCAGACAGAACGGGATATGAATATAAAGAGATAAAGGCATGAAGGTATTTTAACAAAAAAGAAA
>PJEL010004462.1_pt1 | contig 11555 bp, 30 predicted proteins | sample 1853271 | NCBI WGS metagenome assembly PJEL01 (sample SAMN08108733, study PRJNA415343) | Invertebrate metagenome, whole genome shotgun sequencing project. | host: Globobulimina | place: Sweden: Gullmar Fjord | collected 2015-08 | reverse complement strand
TTCAAAATTAACTCTCCCAGCACCACAAATAGACACATTCTTTACTGTCAATGTTTCCATGTTAATATTATTTTCTTTTATATATTCTAAAAATAACTTTTCGCTTTTTACTATCATTTCATGATACCTCACTTTTTTTAATTTACAGTCGTTTTAAGTTTCTTTCATAAATCACCTGGGTCCCAAAAAAATTTCATGGCATCGTATTCACTGATCGGTCTGCAACGACTTAATTCAGAACATTGCTTCCTTGTTAGTATTTTTATATCACTATAAAGTCTACATCTAGATATAGGGATTTCAAATGAAACACCTGTAGCCAAGCTCAAATCAATTAAAGCTAATATTACTTTGAAGTTTTCTTTCCCATTCTCTCGTTCCATGTCTCCCTCGCTACAAGCTCATTGTTGCTCCTGAGTTTCAAGTCGCAATTACTGCACTCTATACGTATAGGCCATTCGTCTAACGGATATTTAGTTATAAATGGCCCATGCCCACACAGGCAATTAGTTAATCTTGGCATAAAAAAAGGTTTAGCTATTCTTTCAATTGGTGGTCTACTCATTAACAAGTTTAGTTTGTTGTTTATTTCTGCCAACGTTCTCACCATCACGCCTCCCATTGCAAATTGAATACCGCGTAATTCCCACACCCAAGAAACGCGCAATCTGTTTTAGAATAAATACTAATTGCCTGTGTCTTTTTTGATTTATCCCTCCAATCACAACAGCTACTACACACTGGTATCCATTTGCTTATTTTATCTGTGTCTATTTTGTTTGGTTTTATTCTCATCTAACTAACTCCATTTTATTAAGACGTATTTGGAAATAATAACTAAACTCAACCTCATAAATCCATCGTTGTTTGTACCTTGCCCACCATTTGAACACTACATAGTCATCTTCTACTATAGTAATAATATGTAAAAGCTTTTTTTCCATCCCATTCCTAAGCTTTATTTTTACCCCTGGTTTAATGTCTTCTATGTTCATTTTGATACCTTAAACCATTTATCGGTTTCATAGATCATCTCGCATATTAAATATAAATTCGTTCATAAATCACTACCCTTTTTAAAGATCTCTTTCATATCATCACCGAATGATGTCTTGTTCCATAGAAACCATAAACAGATCACAGCAAAAATACCACCAACACCAAATCCAACAGCAAGACCATTTAAAATCCCTTCTATAGTTTGTTCTAATTCTTCACTCATCTTTACCCCCTTTTATTATCGTCTATTATTCTTAAGAGCCACATCAACCCAAATAGGACACCTATAATTCCTGAGAGTAATAAGCCCCACGCAATTGCTTCAAACATCATTGATTACTCTCTATCCTTACCATAAAATCCATAACGCTTGAAAACTTGAGTCGTATAGTGATATGCTTTTTTTGCATCTTTAAAAGTCTTGTCCGCTTTTATCCCTATTCTGTTTTTTGAGTGCAGTATTAATATTTCATAAAGCGGTTGATTACCCACAGCCACAACTTTGAGATTAAGAAAATGACCGTCTTTATGTTCACGCGTTCGATTGTAAGGCATACCTTTTTTTCTTATCCATTTAACAAACTCAAAGAATCCTGCTTTTTCCCACACACCATTATTGTCGATATATCCATTTCTTAATTTCATTTATTCCCCCTTTTATCTTTTGCTACACTGTACCCAACGAAAAACCCGAATCCCACTAGCCCGGTGATGGCCATGCAGATTCTTATGTAATCAATCATTGGAACCACCACCATTTCTTTTTGCACGGCATATGGACTTCATACTCTAAGTCAGTTGGTAGCTCTAAATATTTTGGCAATTTGGTTTGATATTTCATCCAAGCATTCATCTGTTGAGATGATACACCGAACAATATTCCCGCCTGTTTATAATCCGTGTTTCTGACCAGTTTACCGAGTGAAAGCATTTTGCTTGTTTGCTCAGTGATATGGCCTTTACAATATCCTATCTGTACCAATACCTGATTCAGGGATACTCTTAGAATTACACAAATCTTTGCTATCTGTTCAAGGGTGGGCTGTATCTCACCTTTGCATATTACCTCAGTCAGTCCCGTATTGAATCCAAGTCTCTTGTCTATGTCTGTGTAATATAAACCTGATGCGGCTCTGTAACTCTGTAGTGTTTCATATATTCTTTTCATTTGTACAACTTCCCCTCTTTATATGCTTTTGAAATTTCAATGATCATATATAAACAAAACCAAATCCAAACTGGTGATAACACCCACCACCAGGACCAATCTATATGATTAGTTAGTTTCAAAGCTATAAACAAAATTAATAATGCATGATTTAACGACCAACTTGTTTTCTTTTCACTTTTCATTCGGTTCCCCTTTTAATCATTTGTTTTTATAAATAGTATTACTGAGGTTGAATTCCACTTTCCAAGCCCACTCATCCATAACAAAACTTTCAAACTCATCACTTGAAAGTTCAATCTGATTGTCAACGCTTAATTCCAACATCTTAATAACCCTTTTATAGTCTTTAATATGATTAAGAGGCTTATTAATATTGAAATATGTTTTGATATCTTTGCCTGTTTTTGCATCACTTAATGCTTTATCAAGTTGTTTAATAACTTCTTTACGATACCCTATTTCTGATTCATGATATTCTTCTTTATGTTTCTTTAGGTTAACAACCATAATCTCTAATAATCTACCGCAAGATATTTTTACTACTCTCATTTTTATCTCCTTTTAAAAATAGAAATCTTTTCTTATTTTATCTTTATTTTGATTCGCCCATTTTCCAAGCTCTTTCATTGAGACTTTTTTTCCATTTGGTAATCCTGCTGAATCTATAAGTCTGTCAACCCATTGTTTTTCACATGCTAGAACCAAATGAACGTCATCATTTTTAATTTTTTCTTTGTTCTCAATATATTCACTTAAATTATGTTTACAATGTATAAAATCGAGCCATCCTTTGAATTCAATGTTCCCATTATATGTTACCGGATTACTTTTTATTTCATTATGATGTTTTATATGGGCATTGCAGAAATGACCTTTTACACCATTTTCGTTATACCATTTGTCAGCGTAATTAATACATCTCACACTATGGAAATGCCTTGGATGTTTTTTTAATTTTGTTGATCTGTCAGTGCAAAAGAATCTTGGTTTTTTTGCTGTAACTCTTACGCTCATTTCTAATATCTTTTTGCTTATCCATTGCTCATAAATTATTTCCTCTAACTGATTTGATATGTCAGATGAAATTAAATCAGGAACCTTTTTCCTAGCATAAATATTAAGTTCAATAAAATGCCCCTCACATAAAGATGAATAATACCGATACAGCCTACTTAAATTTTCTGGTATATCACAACGCCCTTTACTATATCCATCGTCAACAGCAAATTCCTCACATAACTCACATCTACGTTTTTTATGCCACCCCATTTCAACTGCCTAAACTTAATGGTTTGGTTATATCATCTGTTTCATTCCTGCTAGTTATAAATCTAACAGCTTCAAGTTCTAGCCGTTTTGTTGCAATAATTGTATTAGCTAATGAAGCAATTGCACGCGCTTTTTGTGGTGTTGTTTTGCCATCTCTTAATTCATCAAATGCCTCAAAAAGTTTATCCGCTAATCCTCTGCTATTTTTTACTGTAATAGTTCCCATTTTTTACCACCTTTTTTATGTTTTAGAATTCTATGATTCCCATTGCGATTAGTTCTTTAATTGTTCTAACCATGCCCTCATAATGCATAATTTGAAGTTCATCCAGGGTGAACATTGTGTTTCTCCTGAAATCAACTGCGTCATGACATCTAGAACAGGCCCATGCCCCTAGAATATCTGGTTGTTTAATCCCTATACCTGCTCCACTGATATGGGCTAAGACTGTTTCCTCGTCATTCCAACTGCATACACCTGGAATGCGAATTTGGCATTGCTGGTTCTTGGCTAGCTTTCTTAGATTTTTCATTTAATATCCTCCTAAAATGGGATATCTTCAGTGTCATCATATTGGTCAAACGCATCAGACTTGGTCCCTACACGTGCAGGCTCTTCTCGGGTGTTGTCCTGTTTGGAATCAAGGAATTCGAATTCCCTAACTTTTACATCTGCTGTGTAATGCTTCACTCCGTTTTTCTCATATGAACCGTATTGCATGCTTCCTTCAATGTAAAGCTTTGATCCTTTAGAACAATATCGTTGAATTGTCTCAGCGCTCTTACCCCAGAATACTAAGTTATGCCATGAGGTCTCTTTTTTCTTTTCCTTTGTTTGTTTATCGTACCAAGTCTCAGTTGTGGCCATACTCACCTTGAGATATGCCGTGTTGTTTTGTGTATGCCTTAACTCGGGCTCTTTCCCTAAGTTTCCTATCAAGATTATCTTGTTAACCATTTCATCCCCCTTTTATTTTATAGGTTTCTCCGCTGGGCCTTTTACTTTTACTCCAAAATCAGGTATATCTAAAACCCTTTTATGATCTAATATTTTGATTCTTCCTATGTCATACCAATTTCCATCACCATTTTTATTTTCTTTATCAGCATATGGCGTTATAACCAATTGAATACATCCATATAGATCAAAACTAATTGAAGTCGCTACACCTTTAAAACCAGTTACCTTGTCTTTTACATGTTTACCAAGTATTTCTATTTTCTTTTTCATTTCATAAACCTCCAAAGTCTTTGTCATACCACCCTCTAACAAGTGGCCGGTTTGCTCGTTGGAAAGCCCTTCTATAGAACTTTTCTTTTAGTGTTTCATCCCTTAGAAACCAGTTTAATATCTTTTTAATCATAACTTTAAATACTCCTCAATTTTATAACAGGCATCTTCGAACCCATATGCAATTACACAGCAGTAGCCCCTTTTTAATAATGATTCTTGCCATTGCATTTGCTCAATTGATGCTTTCCCGGTTGTTGTTTTCAACTCTAAATAAAACCCATGCCAATTGCCCATGGCTTGACAGATCTGTATATCAGGGAACCCATTTTTCAAACCCGATGCCTTAGACATAGCTTTTCTTCTCGAATTCGCATAATACCCGTTTTGTGACGCGGCCCAAAGGACACCAAGCCTATCTAAAAAGCTGGTTAGTCTGCATTGTATTTTCAGTTCTGTTTCTTGCATGCTCTATCTCCTCCCAAGCTTTGGATAACATTTCATCCCATGACTGTTTTGTCGCTTCCAACATTTTCTTTCTTAGCTCCTTCCCTTTACATGTACCGGCATAAAGTAGTGATCTCTTATTCATTTCTTCACCTCAAGTTCTCTCACTAGGGCTTTCAATGATGCCTGTTTGTCTTCAGGTGCTAAGGATTTATACAAATCACCAAATTTATCGTACCCACCCACGACCTTGCCATACACTTCTATTTCCGCGATATCACACATCATTTTTGACGCTTTCTCAGAACCGTGAATTGGGCTAAACTTCTTATGATACTCAGATGCAACTGTATGCGGCTCAAGCTCTTTAAACCCTTTTTCCTCTAAGCTCTTCATTGCCTCATTCTCTGTTGTCTTTTTTTTCCGATGCATAGACATTTCACCATCATCATCAACAGGGCAAATACCCACAAATGACATCAATGCATAGCGTCTTGCATATGTGACTGAACTACCATCCGCTTGAGGGTCATTCTGTTTCTTAACTCCAAGTGTGAACTTATCGGTTATGAATTGACCTGATTCATGAAGTAAAAGTGTTTCAACACCAATTCGGCCATCTGATTCAATTGGTGATTGAATAACACTTAACCCATTGCTGTGCAAAGCTTCTTTACACGATTTCCAAACCGATGTCAAACTAGCATAATTCGATTTAAAAAACGGATTCTTACTATCTTTAACCGCCCCACCCATTTCAGATTGTGCTTTACATATTGCTATACCAATCTTGTCTAAATGTTCACTCGTTTTCATTACTCACCACCTTTTCCCTTTCTGGAAGTCGATCTCTTGACCGATCCCTCTTTGATTCCCTGTGTAAATCCCTAAATCTCTTGCAAGCGCCCAGTCTGTTATTGCTTTTTCATACCTGGCTCTTCCCTGTTTTAGCATTTCCGGACCAATTTTCCAAAGCGCTTTATCATGCGGCGCTTTAGTCTCTACAGCAAGCCATTTAAAAACAGGTGCATATCCTGTATTACACTGAACAATGTCTGAGTATATAGCCGCCGATAGATCGTAGTTGTATTTTGCAATATCTTTCTTGAACGCCGACCAACTGCAGTCTTGACATGACTTTACGTCCATTATAACACGTTTATCAACTGTCCACCAGTCTAATTTAGCTTTGCATTTCTCACCCATTAGTTCCCCAGTCACAACGACCTCCGGGCTACCAGAATTCAATATTCCGCTTATCTCCATGTGCCCCATTACAATTTCACGAATCTGAGCGGCTTCTTTGTGTAGCTGTTCGGAAATAACTTCTATGCCTTCTTTTGAAAGCCACTTAACAAGCTTCGGCTCACTGCTAACCGTGGATGGCATATCAAGACCAATATTATCAAAATATTCCTTTGCAATCTCCCTGCCTTTAATCGTGTGCGTTTTAATGTTACCCGGTATTACAAAAAACCTATCCTTGAAATCTTCAGGTTCAAGGATGGCAGAATGATAAACAGTTCCTTTCTTCATTGCATCCGTTGCCGGCTTAGGATTCTCTTTCTGTTTTTTAGCATGTAGCGTGGAGCGCAACACTGTTTTCAGGAATGATGAGTTCAAAGCATCAAGTTCAAAATACTCTTTGTTTTTCATTTCATAATCAATCATTTTTGGTTCCCCTTTATCAGTTATCAACTGATGAAACTATTATAACATTTTGGCTATGGTGGTTAAAGACCTTTACGTTTTATTTACACTAGTGCAGCTCGTTACATATTTCAGCCAAGAGATTCGTGGCTTCTATAACACTCGCTGAATCCTTCGGGTCACATGCCTCTAACATATTGCATACATGGCATAATTCTGCTTCTAGAGTATCGATTTTCCCCTTCAATGAGTCTTTCCAGTCATCAGGGCAACCTTCCATTATTTCTATCCTCTTCATTCTGCATCCTCCAGTGGGCACCATTCTGGAATCTCACCTAATATATTATCTAATTTTTTACTCTCAAATAAATCATATTCACAAGCAACAGCCTCTACTTCAACAAATGGAATAGATGCTATTATCCTGGAATATTTGCAGTGTTCACATGATTCTATTATTTTAACTATTTTCTTTTTCATTGTGCATGCACCTCTTCATACTCAATGTCAGCAAAACCACGTTCAATATTACTAATTGTTTTTTTGCAAAACCGTAAATAATTCTCATGATTCTCTAACTGATCTTCTAGTTTCATTATTTCCATTCTAGAATCTATAGCCGTTTCCCTAAGATAGAGAATGACTTCTTCAGGTGTCCTAGTGCAATAGTTTATCCCATCAACAATTATCTGTTTTTTCATCTTCAAAACTCCGCATATTCAATTGTGAGCGGGTCGAGTGTCACATTATAACCCCAACGCTCTAATCTTGATTTCTGGGCCTTTAGAAGCTCAGTTGATAGTTTGACCTTCCTTTGTCTGTATTTTGTCCGTAGCCACGCTAAAAAGTCCCTTCCTGATCGTTTCATGTAAATATCGACACCGTGAAAATTAGTCAGATTGAATATTAACCAATAAGTTGTCATCTCATCCCAATCGATGCTTTTGAAGTCATCGGTGTATTCTATGTCTGTGGGTTGGAGTTTAGGTTTCTCTAGTTCTAGGCCGTTCATTGCCTGTTTCATAGTTTACAAAAATCCACTGATTCTGAATAATAACCATTAGATTCTCCATACCATCGAATAGTCACACAGCCTTTTACCGTTCCAATTCTATAAAATGTCCACGTGAAGCAATCCTGATACTCTATTTTTGGTACAACGCCGGGATTATAATTTGGTTTATGTTCTGTCTCCCCTGCAAGAGTAATAGGAGTATTTAACAAGTTTCCCAAATATCCACATATATCTTCAACCATTACACACTCACAGCAATCTTGATTATGATAAAGTTTGTATATTTCACCATCAATGGTTGTAAATATTATTTCCTTATTTTTATTATTCACAACTGATTTTAATATTTTGCCTTTTAAATCACTAAATTCTTCACTCATAATTCCCCCTTAAAAATCTGGTTCGTCCGGTAGTTCGTCTTCCTCTTCAGGTTCGATATCGAATAAGTCTTTCGGGTCCGGTCGATATTCAAACCCTGATTCATGGCTCGGTACCGTTGCCCCTGGTTCCCAGTCGTCTATATAATCAGCGTATCTAGCATCCTGCAACCAGAGCTTAGATGTTTTGATATACTTTAGTTCCGTTCGTTTCTTTTCTTCTTCAGCAAGATAGCATTCCTGTGCGTATATTATAGCATCTTTTGGATACTCTTTTGTAATCTCTTGCCAGAGGGCAAAGGTTTGTCCACGGTCTTTTTGTCGCTTGTATTCTTTCCAATTATCCCAGAATCTGGTGAATGATTCATCAAGTTTAGATTCCTTCACCAGATCTAGGTTTTTATTAGATCTATTCTTCACCGCTTTTTCCTTGTTAGTGTCCTCCGCTTCGGCTTTGCCGGGTTGCTCTTTAGTATTGGTTGTGCTTGCGTTATGCGTTATGTGTTCTGTGTTATGCGGGTCAGACGATTCGTTAACGGTCGTTGTGACTTTCGTTAACGGTCGTTGTGACGAATTATTAACCTTTTTACTGGAAGTCAATAACCTGTATTCTTTCTTAGAGATAGAGTTGTAGCCCTCTCGAATAAGTTTATCGTATAACTTCTTATTTGTTCCAGCAAGCCTTGAGAACCTACTTTTGTCAGAACGTTCATTTTCTGTGATTGTCCACTCTTGCCACTCATCCCAATTGTGTAAAACATAATCACCATCAACGTTCTTTTCATCGACGTAACCAACTTTAACGAGCGTTTTGACGAACGTTAACGAATCGTCACTTGTGTTTGACCAACCTGATTCAAAAGCAATGTCTTCCTCATCCCAACCAGATAAAATACCATCTTGTCTCGCATTCGCAGCCCTGGCCCAAAGCTGAAGTAAACAAAGAACAGCTTCAGCGCCTAAAGCTTTTTTTAATTTGTATGTTTTCCTGCTTTCGAAGAACCCAACATAGACACGGATATCACGAATCATGTCTTTTCCTCCAATATACCAAGCCGAACAGCTTCATCATTACTGCTTAAAACATTAGATAACAAAGCTATATTATTATGTATCTTATCTCTCTTACTTAATTGATCCTGGCTCGCGCTGTTCCAATCGTCAACAGCACATGCATTCCTAATCATGTTTGCAATACGTGTAACTTCTCTAGGGAACAATGCTTTATTTTTCGTATGAACCCACAAAGAGCCACACATCTTCTTATATGAATCGCCACTATTATTACGATACAATAAAAGATTATCATACAGCCATTCATAAACTTCAATCTTTAATTTCGGGCTAATTGCCAACCCCAAATCAATAAAAAGTAATGGGTGAATCCATGTGTGCTTCCCTCTACCTCTTGCGGCTATTTTAATAACACCATACTGGTTTTCAAGCTCCTCCATGAATTCTTTAACACCCTTCTGTTGAAACCAAGCACTGAGCTTAAAAGGTTCCATATTGTTTGATATTCTCCACTTATTCCCGGCTTTCACTAAATCTGTAGCTGAAAACATTTCTGATTTACTCTTTTGTGTAATCTCTTCACCAAAAAGTTTTCTCTTCATTTCGACTTCTGTCTTCATTTTGCCCCCTTAATAGCAGTCCATAATCAATTATACAATAGGTAATTATAAAATACAATACTAAAATTAAATATTAATATATAATTTATAAACGAACCCGGCGCCGCTTTGTGCCAGGAAAGAAGTTTAACAATTGCCAAAATAAAGAACCGTGTTATAATAGTTAAAAATTTAGTGCTTTGGTTCCCTCTTTAGCACTGGCCGGGATTAATCACCCGGCCTTTTTTTGGCAATTAATTATCATCAACTTGTGATTAGGGAAATATTCAATAAAATCCAAGTGGCAGTTAAAGACCCCAAAGTAAGTATGCGATAACTTTTCATTACCTAAGTATATAAATGCCCCATCTTCTCCAGGTATTTCATGCACATCTTCTACCCCGTCCCATACTTTATCTCCTAGTCTGATTAAATACCCACATGGCTCAACTCTTCTATATGTTAACCGGATTTCTGATCTGTCTCTTAGTTTCCCCTCTAGTAATTCAGATCTATGAGACATATTAGTAATCATTCCTATTGAACCAATAACGACTCGATGCGAAAAACTTTCATTAGATTTAACAGTAACTTCGTATATAAAACCTTTTTGCCACCGCTCCATTATACCCCCCTTTTATACCTGACTTTATTTAAAAATCAAACATTCCACCCATTTGCCTTAATTCATCCATCAATCATCATCTTTTTTAAATGGCCATTTAGGTATATGGCCCTCAAGCATTAACCTGAAACCGATGATAATTACCATTAGAAATCCTATCCCGACCCATTCGTACCACATAAGTCCGTTAATCATCACTCACCTCCTTTTTTTTTCTAAAATCACCATCCGCGTCTAAATGCGGCGGCGGCCACCCTTGTCTCTTTATATTTAGATTCCTTAAAAATCTATTCCACATATTAAATGGGAATTGTAGAATAACCGAGATGAGTATTAAGGACCCGATAAATACCCAAAAAGAACTAAATACGAATTCTAAATATTCCATCACTCACCATCCTCATTTTTTGCGAATCCTACGGCTAGACCAAAACAAAACCCAATAGCCATTCCTATTATCATTTCCACTTCATCCTCCTTAATATCCACGAAATAACGCTTTTACCTTCGAATAGAAACGTGCCCTTCATGATGCAGTCGTCTTTATATTTACATTGCTTGCAGTCTTGACATTCAAACATAATGGAAACACTCCTTTAGCTCAGACAAGAATCTTTCTACATCCTTTTGAACTATAAAAATACTATGCGTTTTTCCTTTTAGGAATATATGCATCCCCCCCTTGCATTCCGACCAATGAGCAACATTGATTAACATTACCCCACATTTGTATCCATCTCCATTCACAAATTCAAACATGCTCTTCCCCCTCTATTTTCTTCAATCGTTTATCGAAGTCTTCCATTTTATTGACTAGCTCTAGTATTTGAAAATTGGTTTGTTCGACGTGTTCTGACATTGTCCCAATTGCTTTAAATATACCTTTGATTGCCTTGTGTTGTATTACAAGCGTCTTCCTTGCGAATGCATCATTCACCTCACCACCTCCAATTTATCAAATAATGATTCACGAAACTCTTCCCATTCGATCTGCCAATCTTGTCTGTCTTTATACCATTGCCAGAATTCACTGCTCTGGAATATCTCATACTCCTGCTGTGCCTCACATTCGTATTCTGGAATATATAGTTCCCATTCTGACATGGTGCCAATGAATGTGTTGTCCCACTCCTCGGGTGCTTTGTATTTCAACTCCAC
>PJEL010004461.1_pt1 | contig 11558 bp, 8 predicted proteins | sample 1853271 | NCBI WGS metagenome assembly PJEL01 (sample SAMN08108733, study PRJNA415343) | Invertebrate metagenome, whole genome shotgun sequencing project. | host: Globobulimina | place: Sweden: Gullmar Fjord | collected 2015-08 | reverse complement strand
GCCCATTGGAGACTGGAACACAAGCAAGGTGACAGATATGGCTTCCATGTTTAAGGACGCGTCTTCATTCAATCAGCCCATTGGAACGTGGGACACGAGTCAGGTGACAGGCTTGTGGGAAATGTTTGCCAGAGCATCGTCATTCAATCAGCCCATTGGAGATTGGGACACAAGCAAGGTGAGTGATGTGTATTCCATGTTTGAGAACGCGTCTTCATTCAATCAGCCCATTGGAGACTGGGATATACGTGGAGTGACTAATACAAACCTTATGTTTTCGGGTGCCATTGCATTCAACCAACCTATTGGCACGTGGAATATGAGCCAGGTAACAAATATAAGCTCCATGTTCAGCAATGCATCCTCGTTTGATCAGGGTCTGGGATCTTGGGACATGATGCTTGTGCTGAATATGAGCTCTATGTTTCGAGGTGCAACATCGTTTAACCAAGATATTGGATCATGGGACATCAGAAATGTTGAGGACATGAGTGGAACATTTGAGCAAGCAACCTCTTTTAATCAGAGCCTTGAAAAGTGGGATACAAGCAAGGTAGTCTACATGGATCGGATGTTCAAGAACGCGACTTCGTTTGGCCAGAATCTCTCAACCTGGTGTGTTGTACATGTCAAGTCATATGAGAAATTTTCCAGTGGTGCTCCATTGACCGCTTCCTCCCTGCCTGCATTCGGAAAGCCATCTCTGTGTGCCAAGCACGTAGAGAATCTCTTCACTTTGCACAGCAATGGGGTCACCATATTATGTCCGGATGTACCTGTTGGAACCCGAGCCATCATAGATGGTGTTTGGTATATGAAAAGGAATGATGAGGAATTGAAGAGGCTGACAGGTAATCCAGAGTATTCCCCTCTGTTAGAGACGTCGTGTACAAGCGGGGTTACAAAAATGGTTGGCTTTTTTGGAGGTCGTGGCTTCAATGGGAATATCTCTTCATGGGACACAAGCTCAGTCACGAATATGAGTTATCTGTTCCATGACACACATGAGTTTAACCAACCAATAGGGCATTGGAACACCAGTCAAGTCACAGATATGACATCAATGTTTCATCGAGCATGGGCCTTTGACCAATCTATTCAAGACTGGGACACCAGCCAGGTGACCAACATGTCATGGATGTTTGCATATGGAGGCTTCAACCAACCCATAGGGGACTGGGACACTGGCAAGGTAACTGACATGTCATGGATGTTTCATAGAAGTCCCTTCAACCAAACTTTGGAACGATGGAACACAAGTCAAGTTACAGATATGAATTCAATGTTCTACCGTGCATGCTCTTTTAACCAAGATATTGGCAGTTGGGATACCAGTAAAGTGACAAATATGAGGTACATGTTTGTATGCTGGGGTGGTCACTCATTCAACCAGCCAATTGGAGAGTGGAATGTCAGCCGGGTAACCAACATGAATTCAATGTTTCAGCAGGCATATGCGTTTGACCAAGACATCAGTGGCTGGGATGTCGGGCAGGTCACAGACATGGCTAGCATGTTTTCACGCGCCTTGTTTTTTAATCAGCCAATTGGACGATGGGACACAAGCCAAGTTGCGGATATGGACTATATGTTTTCGGGTGCCATTGCATTCAACCAAGACTTGAGTGGCTGGCGTGTCAATCCAAATGTTGCTTCCTGTGGAAATTTTGCTTTTAATACGTCATCTTGGAGTCTCCCCCAACCACGTTTCTCGTCCTGCAATTCTTCTGCTACGAGTGATTTGAACGGATAGATCCAGGTAATAGAGAAACAGATGATTGGAATGAAGCGAAAAGTATGAGTTGTTTGATATATATCCAAAATATTGCATCAAAGAAGAACAAACACTTTCAACATGCTCTCAATGTGCTGTAAAGATTCTTTTATTCTGCTACAAACCAAGGTCTGCGACTGGTTGAGCTTGGAGAGCCATTCGTCGAGGTCAAACCCTTCCAAATACTCGAGTCCTTGGATATACATATGATTCTGTTGCAATGCTTCTGCATATTCAACTCGTGATGCATCACTATATATTGCATCCAGATTAATCGAAACTACTGCCGACAAATATGACTCTGCAAACAAATTCAACTCTTGTATCATCATGTTCATATGCTTCCACGGGCCATTTTGTTTGCAATGAAGGATGAAGGATCGCAAAACCTGCGCAATCCAGATAAATGCTTCTTGGGACAATTGGGCGAGTAGAATGATTCCAGCTGGCCTCACCTGCCTGCACATCCTATTGACCTTGTCTATTGCGATACTCACAGCCACTTTGAGGCAGTTTAAAATGCGCAACTCGCTGTCCTTATCAGAACTCCCCAAGGCAAAAAGATGGGTATGATAGCCAAATAATATCGTGACTGACGTGAGGCATTCTGCTAGCCTTGAAAACCCCAAACTAGAATCCATCAGGGTAGTTATCGAGCTTGCAACCTCGCAGACGTCTGCAGGATCAGCCAAATCCAGTCTTAAACCCAAACATTGCACAGCATTCTGGAGCCAGGAGTCTAGAACATCTTGACTTTCTAAAGGTTTTGCAGAGCATATTGAACTCAAGATGAAAGGAAATTGTAACCGTGACACTATTTGTTGATTCACAGAAGTTTCCCATGTTTGGCGCTCCCTGGACCCCTGTTGCCCTTGCTGCAACCACCAATTAAAATTCTTGCCAGGGAACTCTTGATCAAGCTCCCACCAAATTAACACTTCTGATGCTGGACCTCTGCTGCTTGGAGGATACCAAAACGGACGAACAGTTAGATCATCATTATGTATAATCTCATCAGCAATCAGAATTTTCTCCGACTGCCCAAGGGGTTTGCCAAGTATGCACTGATTTCGAAGCTCCAACATACTCTTTTCACTCTTGTATAGATAAAAGGTAGAAGATTGATTCAAGCATTTGATGAAATCCACAAACTCAGGAACCTTTGAAAACGTCTGCTGCTCATATGTGGTAAACAAAGCATCCCTGGCCTCCATTTCTTGAACAGTGTGCAGGTTCACAATCCCATCAAACCATTTCCTACATAGTTCTTCTGTGGGACACAAAGCTGTCAGAATAGGCAACAGCCAGTGTCCAGTGAGACTATCATGTAAAACTCCTTTGATATCCAAACGTGAAAATTGAGATGTAGCTAGTGATTGTGCACCCAACAAGCCATACAAGGCAGATGCAGCAAGCCTCAATGGAGCAGACACAGTCCTCTCCATTTGAGCACGTTCAATGAAAACCAGTGCCAGAACCAGCAGATGTTCTATATTCTCTTTAGACGCCATACCACTTTGAATCAATGGCACAATGGCAGTCACGAGTAGCTCTTCGCCTAGACCTCTATCTTTGGGATCATAATCTTTGACCAGATGTGTGTTTTGATAATATGCCTTGATCATATCCATAGCATCTGAAAATCCAACCCCTGTTTCAGATTGTAACATGTATCCATTAATCTCACAAACGAATGCCTTTCGCTCGCTATGAACTGTCTCGTCTGTATTGAATATCTCTTGAGCCATGCGCGTGCATGCAAGAGTACCTTGGGTGACCACATGCTTCTTATTGTCATCGTCTAGCAAACAAAGGTACCCTCGCAAATCAGCTCCAAAACTAGAAAATAAGGATAAACCGGGAACTAATTGTATAATTGTTCTTGAGAGATGCCCCAGATCATTTGTATGCATAGAATAATACTTTGCAGCTTCAAGCTGTGCCAGTGCCAAGGGTCGCTTCATTCCAGATTGGTCCTCATGTTGCTTGATCATATCATCGAGAGCTGTCTGTATTTCCAATACTCTTTCTTCTAAAGATATTTCTATTCTATCCACCCCCTGCTGCCAAATACCAGACAGATATAAACCATCCCATACCTCTGCAATGCCTCCATGGACTCTTTCTAGTGGTAAGTTGGAAGAGTCTGCAAATTCTGGCAGTTTGGTTGCAAGATACGCATGCCAAGCAACCCAGTGCTGTGGATTACGCAACGCGATACTCAAGAAGGTTTTTGAAGCTTCCTCTAAACTTCCAGTGCGAATATAAAGGGTTCCCAACATCATGAGGATGTCAGGCTCTGGCACTTTGTCTTGACAAATCTCATCAAACTGCATGGCCAGCTCAACTGCATCAGAATGCCTTCCCAGTCCACACAAAATCTCGCAAAGTATGCAAAACTTTTCAAATGATATTTTACCCACTTTTTGCCTCCGTTGATCCGCCATCGTATACGCGAGGTGCAAGAGTCTTGTCACCATGGCATCTTCAAATGATTTGGCAGCTGCAGCTGCAGAGCATGATTGCATCACTAGTGAGCAAATACTCCACCACACATACATCTCTGCATTTTCAGGATCTATTTTTGCTAGTTTGAAAGATTCTTGCTGCTGTTGAATATATTCTAGCTGTCGAATATAGTGACCACAAAGCCCAATCCGGACATCTGGGTCCAGGGGGCGTTTTTCCACTGCAGCCTTGTATGCGGACAACATGTCATTTCGAGGAAGAACCTTGTACACAAACGTCATCGTATGTAAAACACGTTCATCTTGTGGTCCTTCTTGTATAATATCCTCGAGTATCTTCTCTGCAGTGTCCTTTTTATTCAAATGTGCAGCACAGAATGCTTTCAAAGCTTTGACCAGTTGACTTTTTGGATATTTTCTAAGCAATGCTTCCACAAGCTTCGCACCACTCTACATTTTGAATACATTTACATTCTCAACTCATTTCTCATGGATCAAGTCAACAACAACGCAAGACAAGACATTACCTTGTAATTTCTGGATTCTATTGCTGCATATATTGGACCTAATTTTCGTTCGAGAGCCTCAGGATACATTTTATGAAGTATTGATCGTGGATATTTGGGTTGATCGTTAAAAATGCAATACGTATTTGATGAAAATGGACAGGAGAGAGTGCATGTCTCTGACACTAGACAAGCAAGAACATCCTGATTTCTGAGAAAATCGCCATGAATATGATACTATAGTATTATTTTAATACATTATTTTATAGATCTGTACCGTGGGTATCGTGATGAGATACCGCAGTCCCATCATTGTCCAGCAACCCCATTGCTATAGCAAGAGCTTTCACCTGGATTTGAAATGTCTGGATAGACTCTTGATAGGTATCCTTTCAGTGGATATCCATCTTTGTACAGGATATGATTTCACTGGCTGTATTCGTATCATATGATGGCATGCATGCACATGATTTTGAAAACCCACCTGTTGACCAGCCTGATGGGTACATGGATGACACCTTGCTTGGTTACACACCTAGTATCCTTCCAACGGTGATTGCTGCTATTGTAATTTTACTCCTACTCAAGATCAGCTGGCATCCTTGGGGAAGCATGTAGCTGTTTTGAGAAGCAGTCTTTGCCATGGATGGCAACCATATATATGGGAATGATCCCATCTCGTGATGGTAGTATATCAACGTTATACATGTGATGCGATGATGAACATCATCTAGATGCGACACTTTGAAAGAGTTTGGACTGATCTAGATCGAGTGCATGTTGAGCACGTTTCAATCCGAATTGAATCTACTGCAGTAGATCTACAGCTGTAGATCCAATGGTCGTCAGAGAGTCTCGATACCTTGGAACGTATCAAGATTTAGGATTCAAGATACACAGACATAATCAAAGATTCTATACAAAAAGATTAATCTTTTTCACTTTCGGTTCATATCACAATAGAGCAGCGAGTTTGGTGGAACACGTTCAGTTCTCCGCGTTATTCTATTCTTTCAGAAACTAGTCGTCGTGTGTCACAACAATGGTCGCATTCCACTCCCCAAAGATATTTTGGAGATTTTTACTTCTTCTAGTAGTAGTATTCATGGTCAGAGAGGCTCGTGCACAGGATCCCACGGTTAGTTGTGAAAACTGCCCAGAGGGTACAACGTGTATCAAAGACATGTGTTATGAGGTGATAGCTGCTCCCCCAGGCATGGATTCCAAATGTAATGATGCATTCTGTGCCGTTGAAAATGGCGGTAAATGTGTCAATGATCAATGCGTGGTGTTGCAAAATGGCATAGGATTGGCCCCATCAGGTGGGTCCACAGCTGCAACAGTGTCCCCAACTCCAACCATGTCCTCATCTGATGTCACAGACTCTCCCCAATCATCAGGGATGGCATACAATGGCCTCACTTCGTTAATTTCTCTCATAGTAGTAGCAGTAGTATATGTTGGAATGTAATAGTTACAAGTCATGGTTCTATGATTCTCCAGCCCTGCCTAGTATTCTCCTTCTTGTTTCCCCACATTTCTATAAGTTTCCCTTTGCTTTGGGGAAGAAGTGTTTCAAGATACACGTACGTTTCTATAGGACACTTGTGACCATCCTTTTGATAGTCGAACACAACATCCGGACTTCTCTGATGGCGCAACTCTATATTTTTAGACCTCTCCACAGCTCTAAACATGTACAGGGTCAAGTGTGACCTTCCAATATATTGTGAATCTACTTCAGCAATGGTGTTGTTTGGCTGCATCCATACCCATGTCAAGTTTTCAATGTACCCATACCCCTGGTTCTGCATGAGTTTGCACACTGGATGAACCAATTCCTTGGGGGTCCACACAAAGACAAATCCATAGGGCACTATCTTTTCGAACGATACTCGAGATATTCTCTGCATAGCTTCATCCAAGCTATATCCTCTGTACCATGCAGCATTCACAAGAACAGCCTCTGCAATATCACCATCCTGCTCTATGGTCACATCCTCCATTGGTCCCTGTTCAAGGCCATATGGTGCTATCGTCCTACCCCACGACAAAGGAAGAGGTGGTACAGGTAAGCGGATATATTGAATCTCGTTTGGATCCACAACCTTGACCTTCTTCCTCACCAGTGCTTGAGTGGATGGATTGTATGCTGTCACAACTCTGTGGCGAATTTTAGGTGCAGTAATCGACCTCTGGCGACCAACCCTCAGACGACCTCCCTTTTTCTTCCTCCTCGCCACACCATCATCCCAATCTTCATCATCCGACCAGAAAGACCTCAGCATATCCTCATCATCCGATATAATATCATCTTCCCCATACCTGTCACTCGTCAAACCCAACACATCATCAATTTCAGCTAATACAGCATTATGCTGCAGAGCAGTTTTAACATTAAACATACTCGTCTGTTTGAATACCTGCAGCAACTGATCATCCGTCAGTTCTTGAGATGCGTCATATTGCTCATCCTCTTGCTGCTTCTCCTTCTCAGAAGCTTGCCTCTGGATTTCCTCTAATTCCTGGAATTTTGCCATAATCATCTCCGGAGTCTCATCCTCTTCCACATATCCCACATAATGGACGGCAGATGGAACTGTTGTTGTTCCGTACCGCGACGTTGTTCGACGCCTTGATGTCCTTCGGGAATTTCCATTCCCGGCATCCATACTCCCAGCATCCGCAGACTGATCCATACGTTTCACGTTCGTTTCTATTGTTTTATATAACCAGCATTTCAGGATACGACGAGAAAACGATTGTAGGATATCGAAATCTGGTTCACACTGATATCAACGTTGTGAACGACAATTTGAAAATTCACAAGTATGGTTTCAGCATTTTGGGTTTAAAAAAATGCTACATGCTCAATCAACAAGGACTCGTCAAATGGTCGTCAACACGTATGTGCATACACGTACATAATGTTGATTGAAAAATTCACTCGATACCCTGCGTGGTCAGTTGTGGTGGAGAGAGTATTCCCAGCGTGTCTGTTTCGAACGGCAACACCAAACCTCTTCAACCAACCAGCGCGACCCTGGTGTTGTTCACACATGTCCAACAACGGTGCACGTACAGAATCAGATGTAGCTCGTGACAAGGTTTTGTCAAAACGAGAATTGCGAGCACAGGTCAAGAGCTTGTTGCGAGAGTCTGGTTTGGACAAGGGACACAACAGAGAGGCAAGTAGTCAACATATAGCACGCCGCATTCTGCACGACCTGGGCATCATGGAACATATCAATGGCATGACAATGTATATAGCGTGTGAGAGGCTCATGGAAGTGGATACATCGACACTGCTGGAGTATGCATTTACCAAGAATATTGATGTATATCTTCCTCGAGTGTTGGATAGTGATTCCAACATGCATTTTCTGAAAACCCATAGAAATGATACATATAACATAGTTCCTCCTTTTGGTATCCATGAACCTACAGAGTACATGAAAGATGGAGTGACAAAGAGGGAGGATGTGTGTGAGCAGAGAGAGACACCATTGGATGTCATGATTGTGCCTGGGCTTGCGTTTGGGGAGGGAGGAGAGAGACTGGGAAGAGGTGGAGGATATTATGATACATTTATTGCTACGTATATACGAAAGAAGAAGAAGAAACCCTTGCTGGTGGGAGTTGCCTTTGACGAACAAATAGTCAAAGATATTCCAATGGATGTTCATGACTACCATATGGATATCATCGTCACGCCTAGTAAAGTCTATCATAGAAATAAAACGTAATCCTATGGCCTTCTATCAAACGGAGCTGTATCTGCAAAACACACGTCAAAAGCATCTTCCACAGCTTTTTCTGCCTGGCCAGGCTTTTGACAGTATGGATTCATTTGAACAGATAACAACGCTCTTCGTTTCACACAGTTTTGGTGTTGTTTTCCTATACTGTAATGTCCACGAAGAAATTCCATCTTAAAATTACAGTCCCCTGACAAGGAAGCTGCTCGAATTTCACTACATGCATGGTGTGTACAGTTGCACCAATCCAAATCTTTTGCTCGACAGTGATCATACGCATGGATCAGCTCATGCGTCAGGGCATGATTGATCTCTTCTTGGGATGCCAAATGGTTATGGCAGATGATGACGCCATCTGGAGCACGGAACCCACCACCTACTTTGGCATTGCACTGCTGGACTCGAATGAAATCTTCCCCGACAATGCATCCAGCTTCTGCTAGCTTGTCCAACATAAATTTCACCATGGGTTCTCTTCGTTTCGCATAATCCACCATTTTCTGACAGTCCTCCGCCGTTGTCCCACTAAATTCAGTAGCGTCCATGCTGAGTAGAGATTCTCCTCGACACCTACTCGTGTCATCTATTCATAGTCGTAGATTGCATGTTATTAATTATTATCTATTAGATTGTTACATGATGTCTAGATGGTGTGGTTTTGAGATAGCATGTGTTCAAGAGGAATCCTCTTTGCATTTTTTGCTGACGGAAAATCCTTGGGGACCTTGGTATCCTGGGTAGTGCTGCCGTGGCATTACCTCCATTTGGTCGTTTGTCTTCTCTAGTAGGGCCTTTGTAAACCATTTTCACTGTTCTTGCATAGAAGTCGGATTCTGATGCACCATCCGAGGATGAATATGTACCAACGAGCCAAATGAATAATGCCGTCAATCCCAAAGCACTTGCAAGTGGGATGATTGACATGTCATGCAGTGCTTGCTGAGTTGCAAGGACAAACACAAGTGCACATGCAGATGCTATATACATACTGTATCGAGTTGTTGCTGCGACTAGATTTTCATTCAGCCGGAAAACGTGTGTCAACTCGAGGGACCGTGGTGTCATGGGGGATATTGTTGCCAGGGCCAGGGCAGAGACTGCAGGTATTGACATCAGGCCCATGCTATACAGACCAATAGCTGCAACTAGGTACACGCACAATCCAGGAAGTATCCTCAGTGAAACAGTGCGGGCCACTGTCTTCATCTGCGATCGAAAACAACACAAGTGGAGTAAACAGCTTGCAACCACAACACATGTCTTTACCATTTCATGGCCCTCTGATTTCATAATTACATACTCATAGAGCGCACAGTGCTGGATTCAAGCGCTTTCTTTCTCGCATATTCATCATATATAACCACACATAGATATATGAGCGGTTTTATACGAGTCCTCAAATGTGATACTTGATAGCTCACCCTGCTCTGTGACACAACATGCTCTCACGTGCAGAGTTCTTCACCGGGCCTTGCAGTCTTATCATGATGGTCATAACAAACATACCTGTCTCTTTTCAATTTCTTGTGTATCAAATAAAAGTCCAAGAGCTGCAAGGGCAAGAGGAGCATGTGCCTTGGACAGCTGTACTGTGATATAATCTAGCCCAGGTGTCAGGTGTGTGCCAGTGAGCATGAGTCCAATGCCACACACACACGCCCACACAGCAGGTTGCGAGGCGACTGACCTCAGTATTGCATCCATTTCTATACGCCCAACGAAGACTCGTCGCGCAACAAGTGCAGCTTCACTGGCATTTGCCACGACAAGTGCACACTGTGATTCATCAAAAGCTTTGATCAGTTTGCCATCCTTCCAAAGCCCAGAAGAAACCTTCCCAGATGAATACGTCCTAACTCCAATACCCTCCATTTTACCACTGCGCCATTCTCCTTCGTATATGCCTCCTTTAGCAAAGGTATACACCCCTCGTCCTTCTTTTGTACCATCCAGCCACTCACCCTCATATTTTGCTCCACTGGGGTATGTGTACACTCCAAAACCATCCTTTAATGCTCCTTTCCATTCCCCATTATACAAACCACCGTCTGTATGCTTAAAATCTTTCGGAAATGCAGGTCCAGCGGTCGAGAAATATAACGGCGCAAGCCCCTCCGTGACGAGAACATTCACCATGGAACATAAACATGCCACTTGAAGAGCCTCGCCACCCATGCAGAGACACACGACAGGCAAAGCGAAAAGGTCCATCGAAGAACCCAATGACATTCCTGCGAGAACACCTCTCTCTTTTGGATGTAGGAAGCGTGTTGTTGCCCATGTGAGAATACTAGGAAGAATGGTAGCAACAAGGTACAAACCTGCTGCCAGAGCACACTGAGCTGCACCAAGGCTCCAAGTTCCCCTGCGGACAAGAATCATTCCTGTGAGCGTCTCCTGATTCATACAGATATGGTATCCAATAAACGTACGTCTTAAAGACATGAAGAATAAGGCACGGGAATGTAACGTATGTGGCCAAACGTCTGACAGTCTACACAGCAACAACACAAGAGGTTTAACACGATATCCAACATTGCTGATGTATCAATCTCTACGTACTATTCCATCTACCTCTATGCATATAGAATTGCGCAAGGCAATCCCTGCGCCAAGCGACGCCAAGCATGCGAGAATTCCTTGAACCATTTTCTACCTCGAATTCACGCAGACTCGGGTGAGTCACCGATGGAGATCTGGATCAAACGTTACGAGGTTTGAATTGTTTCATAGTTTTGTAATTTTTTACACGGGGTTGTTGCAGACAGTCGATTAGTTTCATCATTTTTGTCCCTGAGCAAACAACAGGGCTGGGCCTGCTCATGATTTCAAGTCAACAGTACTGTCATGTAACTATAGATAGTGATCACTTTTGAGCCAATTAGGCACATACCTTTACATTTATATACATATGTACAACACAAGGCAGTGGTGGTGGTAGAAACACAACGTGTACACAACAACAGCATCACCATGTCCCCCAGGATTCATCAGACTCTTTGATGCCATTCTTTTGAGGCGGAGGATCATTATCCCATCCGTCCCATGTACT
>PJEL010004460.1_pt1 | contig 11558 bp, 15 predicted proteins | sample 1853271 | NCBI WGS metagenome assembly PJEL01 (sample SAMN08108733, study PRJNA415343) | Invertebrate metagenome, whole genome shotgun sequencing project. | host: Globobulimina | place: Sweden: Gullmar Fjord | collected 2015-08 | reverse complement strand
TTATATGACTATATTAACTATATAGTTAATATATTAAAATCCATTCTTGAAATTCTTGAAATACACACGACAGCGTTTCTTTGTCGTACCGGTATATATAGTAGTGTAAGAAGTGCAGTATATCTATAGTATATTGGTGGTACAGTATCTACGTGACGGTATTCTAACAACTTGTTGCTTTCATTCATACCCTGGTGACATGTTCGAATTTGTGTGTATACATTCAGTCGTATACCAGTAGTACTACTACTCGTAGTATATGAGAACAGTACAATTATACCAACGTCATCCATATACTAGACTACTCGTAGTATCACAGTCGTCATCATGTCTCAGCAACAACCAACACAGCAACAGCAACAACAACCACAGACTGTGCTGCAGTTTGTCATTGTAGGACGGGATGATGTTCCTCTGTTTGATGGAGATTTGACAGTATTTGGAAAGATGCCAGGGAGTGATGGGGAGGATGCGTCGAAACCACAGATGGGAAGACCTCATTACCTGTATCATTTTGTTCTGCATGCATCATTGGATGCCATGGATGACTTGGAGTGGACTCAAAAGCAAGCATTCCTGGGGGTTGTTGATAGGTTTAATAATTTACAAGTATCAGGATATATTATTCCTGGAAATAGATTGAGATTATTGCTGCTGCATGATGGGAAATCTGAAGAGATGGTAAAGGCATTCTTTAGAGGGGTGCATCACCTGTTGGTGCCACGGATGCTCAACCCATTCTTCTTACCAAAAGAGAGGATACATAGTGCAGAGTTTCATACACAGATGAGACGATTATCTAAACATGTCTTTGGTGTATAGTAGGTTGTACATACTGCTATATGTTAGATGATTGTTTTTTTTTCTAGTCTGTTTGTGATCACAATATTGTGATTAACTTGATTAGTAATCTAGATTGATCTTGCCTTCATCATCAAGCCAAAGCTGCTTTGCCAAAGCAAGGCAAGGCTGACCTGATGGTACGTATATTTTTACAATACAATATACGTTTTAAACGTATACAACGTTTGTAATAAAAAGAAAAACCATTGCTGCCCTACATACAGCAACCTACGTTGGATGGGTTGATGTGCTTTGTTTGACAATGTTGGAATAGATGTCTGTTCTACTCACGGACAGATACATGTAAAGAAATATAGTAGTCGAAAAGAAATGCATTATACTCGGTGCCTGTCTCGGCATCGTCTCTCGCGACAAGAGACAGTCATGAAGACGGGCTCTTTCCTCCTGACCACCACCTCGAGGTGGTTTGCTGATCAGGCAGCATCGTCTGCGACGGAATTGGCTGGTTTGTCGGTTCCGAAAACAACTCAAGATGATGATGATGCTCGAGGACCTCTGGTTACGTATGAATCTCTTATCGCGAGTGGTCAGTTGAGGCAAGATGGGAGGCAAGAATCGACAGTGTTTGAACTGGAACGTCTCTATCAAGACTTGATTGCTCAGCGGATGAAAAAGTCAACGGGGAGTTCTGGGCTGACGTTGATTGATGCGTCACCTGAGAAATCGTGGTGGCAATCGATGTTTGCGTCTGGGGATTCAGGATTGGATTCTGAGGCATCATCATCACAGAGAGTCAAGGGGTTGTACATGTATGGAGGAGTGGGATGTGGCAAGACCATGTTGATGGACATGTTTGCATCGTCTGTGCCTCGTGACTTGAAAGTACGTAAGAGTAGTAGTAATGTGTACTAATAGAGAATGTATATTTATTGTGTGGCACGCATGCATGCAGATGGAACGTATTCATTTTCATGACTTTATGCTTGATGTTCATGAATCACTTCAAGAACATAGAGATACATCAGATCCGTTGGCCATGGTTGCGAGGGATATCGTATCAAAATCAAAACTGATATGCTTGGATGAATTGTTTGTGAATGATATCGCAGATGCTTCCATTCTGCATCGTCTCTTTGATCACTTGTGGAAGCGGCGTATTACTCTGGTGGCAACCTCCAATAGACACCCGGATGCATTATACGAAGGAGGGTTACAGAGACAACTCTTTATGCCATTTATTGAAAGACTAAAAGAAACATGCGTGATACATGACATGGACTCTGAAAGAGATTATAGAAAATTGGCACATCATGCATCTGGTTTATACTTTACCTCATCATACAGGGAGGCAGAATTAGAGAGGCGATTTGAGGAATTACGGAATCAAAATCCTATACATTCTATTTCTATTGACGTTGAAATGGGTAGGAAACTGACTCTTCATAGAACCGGAGGATGCATTGCCTATGAAACATTTGCACAATTGTGTGAGGAGCCTCTTGGAGCTGCAGATTACATGGCCCTTGCGAAAGCAAAGCATACACTAGCGTTATCAAATATTCCAGTATTTGATGCAAAGTTGAGAACTGCAGCGTATAGGTTTGTGACGTTGATTGATATATTGTATGAGAACAAGGTCAGATTGATTTGTTCTGCTGAAGCAGATCCGAATGCATTGTTTGAACATATTCATACATACTCGGAGAGTAAATCATGCGCTGATACTACTCGTGGAGATACGGTTGTCGATGATAATTTAGGATTTGTCAAGGATAGGACGATTAGCAGGCTGATTGAAATGCAGAGTAGTGAGTATTTGGCAGATCATGCGAAAAAGCATGCCCCAGAATTACTTAGAGCGATGGAAGAGGATACAGAGACTCAAAGAAGGGCTCGATATTCAAAACGATGATGTCACCATAAGAATGTATGGATGGTATTTTTACATGACATGACATTGGGAATTAGTTGTATGTAATCTGTTGGGATTCTTCAAGTTCTCCGTCTTCTATGCGAGCTGGTTGAGGGCTGCTTTTCCTCCTCCTTCTCGTTCGTCGTGGATGCAATACATGATCAACACTGCGCTCCTCTTCTATAACATTATCAATCATCTCGACTGCTTTTCCTGTATTTTCTTTGAGTGCCTGCTTCTCAGTCTCACATTGTTCAAGCTGGCCTAACAATTCGTTTCTAGCCTCTCCATATTCTTTCACTTTGATGCTCAAACCCGATTTTTCGTTTTCTAATACAGAAATTTTTTCCTTGCCTTGGTTTGTTTCAGTCCTGGACCATTCCAGGTCCTGTTTGCAAAGTGAAAGTTCCCTGAGGGCACTATTGGCCTTTTCCTCTGCATCTACAACAATAACCTTATCTGATGCGACATCCTGGTAGGCATTCGCCGTCTTTTTCTCTGCATATGATTGACATGAGTATGAATATGGATATCATGATGATTGACTGCTACTACAGTCAATCTGGCTTGTTGGTCAACTCAAACAACAAGTATCACACGCACCTTGCTCCAACAATTCTTCCCACAACTCGTGATGTGCCTCTTTGGCACCTTTCAGAAGAATTGAAAGTATTATACATGCACAGAAAAGGGATCCAATTGTCAAATAGGTCAGTAAGCGTGATGCAACTCGCAGCCCTTGACTTCCCGCTCCTTTTGAGTTTTCAGAGCTCAAAGACTTCCGCATTCTCCCGCGGGTGCTCTGAATCTACAGTAGTTTATGGATAAATAATAATTCAGAGTTTTTAATGTTGAAAAAGTCGATCGTTGTTTGAACAAGACTCTGCAAAGACTGATCGATATCGATCAGATCGAGGCATCTTCGATGACATTTTTTGTCACTTTTTAGCGGATCGATCCGGATATCCGGATCCAACAATTGTTATTGCAATATTGTTTGGAATGTCCATATTATTGGAATATGGGTGGTACATACACTACTACCATGGAATAGAATTATAAGATTACAATAGTTGCTGCGCATTGCATGTGATGACCTCGAAGATGGTCTCGTGATAGACTTTTAAAACCTAGCTCTGTGGATGGAAAGACTGTACCCATGGCAGAAGGTGGTGGATTTTTTATCGACCAAGACACCGACCCAGAACCCCATCACATAGAAGCAACTAAATCTACAAAAGGTTCTTCTCAAGGGCTCAAAGCCCCTCATGTTGGTCAGAGAAACTCTGGGACTCTACAGAGTAGACAGGGGCAAGGACCCACAAGGAGTGGTTGCACTCATTGTGTCTCCCTGTCATACTCTGAGGATTTCTACAAGGCTTTTGGGGTCTATATATGTGGAGCATGTAAGAAGGACGTGAAAATGATATCAAAGGTAGGGATTGTTTTTCAATATCATCTCAATACTCTGGTTATGCTGCTGACGTGAATCCTTGTAAATTGAACACTGTAGACTACTGCAAAGCAGCAATATCTGTTAACAGATGGTGATTTACGGTCCTTGGGATCACTGGAAAGGAAAAATCCAAGGAAGAAAGATTGGAACCCAATGAGATTATACATGGAATCTCAAGTACAAGATCTTGCGTATGCAAAGTATGGAGGGCAGGCTGGTCTTGAATGGGAAGCTCGTGTAAAAGTTAGCAAAAAACTAGAGTCTAGGATTCAGGTGCGAATCGATTGATTGTATATTCGATGGAATAAGGGAGATATCTGTATATCATTCTGTCTGGTGCAGGAAAAGGAAAAACAGGCATTTGAAAGTGCAAGAAAGTCAAAGAGGATTAAGCAGATACATGATGCTCTCAAACAAGAGGATGTTGAGCAATGTGATACGCTTGCTCAGGGATTAGAAGAAGATATTTGATATTTTACTAATGTGTAAGAATGACAACATGTATAACTATATTCAGTCACATGGCTTGGATACGAAGGCATCATCGAAAGATGATGTGGAGTAGGGCCATGAAGAGCACTGCATTATATTTTAATACCTTTGGTGCGATTGAAGCTGCTGGAGTGGGTGGAGGGCTTTCTGGTGGAGGGCCTACGTAGACAATGATTGGAGGGGGTTTATTGTCTGGGCTACTACTATTTGGGGAGGGCTCCAAGAATGGTGGTGGAGGACTTGGTGGAGGCGGATTTGGTGGAGGCGGATTTGGCGGTGGGGGATTTGGCGATGGGGGACTTGGCGATGGAGGACTTGGTGGTGGAGGACTTGGCGGAGGAGGGTTAGGAGGAGGTGGACTTGGTGGTGGAGGACTTGGAGGAGGCGGATTTGGCGGAGGCGGACTTGGAGGAGGTGGACTTGGAGGAGGAGGACTTGGTGGTGGAGGACTTGGAGGAGGCGGATTTGGCGGTGGAGGATTTGGAGGAGGTGGATTTGGAGGAGGTGGACTTGGTGGTGGGGGACTTGGAGGAGGTGGATTTGGAGGAGGTGGACTTGGTGGTGGGGGACTTGGAGGAGGAGGGTTAGGAGGAGGTGGACTTGGTGGTGGAGGACTTGGAGGAGGTGGACTTGGTGGTGGAGGAGGTGGATTTGGCGGAGGTGGTTGCGGTGGTGAATACGGTATCACAGTTGCTAGATCAGCATTTCCTCTGTATATATTCATATCAGCCCAATATGCTGTCAAAGGCTTTGCCCTATCCTCTGAAACGCCATGAGGAGTATTATAAATACTCACAACAAAATCCCTGACAGTATCAAATGTTGAGGATACCAAGGAATTATCTATATCTCTGGTACATGGCATGGTAACCACACTCAATGGGTTGGTACCATAAACCCATCGAACACCATTAACCCACCTGCATTGTAACAGTATGAATGATGCTAGAACACTGATGTCCAAATTGATATGACGCACCATTCAATTTTTGCAGTCTCCATACAGCCTCTTCTAACTCCTTTATATGATCCCGCATCTCCTGAAATTCTCCTGACAGAAAAGGTGAAATCATTCCATTCATCGTATCTAACGATATCTTTCCAGCGTTGCACTTGTCTGGGCTTCGTTCCAGGGAATCCAAAAGCAAGTAATGTACCCAGGCTTGTACTTGGCCAGACACCCTCAACTCCATATTGCTCTACCAGTGGACCATCAAGATACATGTACAAAAATGGACCATAATCTCTCCAGGCCTCATCACGATTGTCAAAACCTATATGAAGTCGAAATATATGCTCCCTGGATCCAGATGGGCCAAGTCCTAGATCTACAGCGAATTCAGTGGCCACTGCACACTCTGTGGGATCAGTGACACAGCCCAAAGATCCTGGCGAACTGTCAATCCATTCTCTGTGTATAAAAAGACTCGCAGTGACCATCACTCCATCATCAAGATCTATTATCGAGTCATGAGTATATTTCATGCCCTGCCAATTATACTCATCGCTCCGTAAGGATTCGTCACCAAACACCGAAACCCTGGCCCCCGGTTGACCCCGTGGCCCTGCAGTCAACGCCAAGGCATCATACCTTTGTCGATACCAAGGAACGTAGTCAAATCCATCTGGTGGGTATGTATCGGTATACCATACATTTTTCCTCATCATTTTTTGATATTGAAGGGGTGCAAGGGTTCGATCTATTGATGGGTATCTATATGTGATTTCTGGGGGTGGCATGTATGCCATGAGACGAATGCTTGCTCTCCCTTCAGCATTGATGGCCACTATTGTCGTGTTCATCTCCAACTTTCCTCTGGAATATGCATTAAATTTCCTCCCTATTAAGAGCAGTCGGTAACCACTGTATTCAATGACGCTATAACGATACCATGTAGATATTGATGGATCCACTGTACAGCAGGAAAGATAGCATCATGGTCAGAGGTACACACAGTGAACATGTGCCGGGGGGACGTACGAGCAATCGTGGCATCTTCAGTGTTGCCAAAAATAGCATTTATATCAATGCCGTGATGACCATTAAACATAGGTGCTTTAACCATATTCCAAGTAAGTTCGTTCAGCAGGGCCACTGGTGCAGCCGCTAGGGCAGCCCCAACCTGGAGGATCACTAGAAGCAGTAACAGGGCCCATCGATATTTTTTATAATATCCCATATTAACACTTACTTTTGTAATATATGTGTATATGGGGAGACTGTATAAAGTCATAAGTGAAATCGAATGGCCATATACTCTTTGTCTGAGTCAAAGGAATGATGACTAGACATCAATGAACTTGCTGCATATTACACTAGGGTGTTTTCTTTTCATTTCCTTCGAAATATTCGTATTCTTGTTGTTTGGATTCTGAGTAATCTATGTCATCTAGATCGACCTCATCGCTATAATCTTCGTCTTCCCCTGGTTGGGAATCATCCCCTGGGTCTGCAATGTCCAATACATCACCTTCGAAACCAAAGTACTTGATGATTTCATCTGGGCTCTGATACGCTCTTTCCTTCCAACCATCTAATGATCTTGCTGCAATGTTGATGCACTTAATTAGCAGCTTTGTCGCGGCATTACTACATCCAGGGGGTGGTCGTTTGGTTTTGATCAGTGGGTATTTGTGTATATAATCCCTCTTATCAAAATGCCATTTCCCTATAACAGCTGGAGTCGGTGTTCCCTCTGAATCAAAATCATTAGAATATGTATAATGAATAAAAGCTGCACGTTTTCCATTTTTACCGTTCAATTCAGAGTCCCAAGGTGGCTGGACCATGAATTCTGGCCTTGAAATCACATAATGTGTACCACCAAAGGACACTGCTGCAGCTATACTAAAACCATACATCTCCGATATCCAGCCCCATGTTTCATTAGCTTCTATATCTTGCTTTAAAGAAAATGAAATATTGAACCAAGGCTCGGCGACAATAGCTAATTGCTTCTTTGATATCATCAATGGTGATGGACCCATGGGTCGGAACACTCGCAAAGGAACTCCTTTGGGGTTATATTTTTGAATAATCTTGGCATTTTTTTCATCTTTCGGGTGCATATACGAGAAGGGAAATCCAGACATTCGAGTGTATGTTGCCCACAAGGGAGGTGCTCGGATAAATAAATGATCCGGTTCTGCAAGCAGTACAAAGTGCTCTGGGATTTTCTGCATACATTTCTCAACCCACTGTTTCACAGCATGCGGTCTATTGAGGAGAACAAACCCTTGAGCAATATCCTCCAGTTCTTTTGAAAGTGGCTTGACAACTACTGTAGGCAGTTCATGCATCCAATCGTCCTCCTTTCCAGAGTGAAGAATTCTGGTAAAGCCTCCCATGCCTTTTGGGTTTCTAGAATCCTTGATCCTTTTATACCAGAAATAAAACTGCATGATTTTGATATCAAGTAAACACATGTTAAGTAAACGGTCTTTTGATACCACAATGTGATCGTAATCGACATTCAATGTAGCCCATCAAAGAATCATTCAACATACCACTCGAGCCTGCCATTCATGATACACCCTTCCATCACATGGAAGAATAACATGATATTTTGTCTTCTCGCTCGAAGATTTGTATCCTGGGTGCATATAATCAACGCTATAAGCCATACCATCTTCATCTGCATGATATATACGTCTTTCGTTACAATATACATTCCAACAGGCACAAGGACAGCGGATACCCTACCTCTACCCACTCGAGCACCAGGAGAAAAGTAGCCCCTCCGAGATCCTATGTGCCCCAGCCCTATCCTACTGAGTACATTATTTAAAAAGTTTTGATCTTCATCTTGATCATTGCGATAGTCACCCATAACTATCCATGTAGTTATCAGGAACAAGCTAACCAACAGAAGCCGTTGGTTTCCAACAGCACGTTTCAGCCAAGGGCTGTAACGACGCTGTTGATGCTGTTTGTTGTTCATGATGATTAATTTTATATACAATGCATATGGACATTGCAACGGTGGCTCAAGTAGGGATGAAGTCTCACGATGACGTCCAAGAAAAATCAGAGATTCTGCAGCCTGAATTGAGAGGCTGACTTGCAAGTCTGCAAATCCCAGTAGCCATGGATGCACAAACAAACCAATATATGATTAAGAATGTAAATGAATTAGTTTAAATTGATGAATATTTGGAGAGAATGCTGGGAGTCTCATGTGATAGAACAAGACACAGTAACACGAGCCCATGCTGCCCATGTGGGTGACCACACCACATGCAAATAGATGCCCGAATGCATTGTCTCTGTCATTAAATCAAAGTAAAACAAGTATTACACAGAGAAGAGGGTGCATGCTATGTGGTTTTGACCTTGAGAAAATTGTTGTTGCGCGGGAACAGAGGGTGCCCTGTTGCCATGCTTCTTGGGATGACATTGAAGATTCATGTCAACGAACTTGGCCTGTATGGAGCAGTCAGCGGTATCAGAGTCCAATTACTATTGGGAATGGCGGGGGGTCGCTGAAAGGTGGAATGTGGCCCACTCCTGACCAAGCATCTGATGTATTGTGGAGCATTGTGCAGACTGAACAGGCATACCGCCATCCACCCTTCCTGTACACACGACCTTTAGTAAAAGGCATGGTTGAATCTCTACAACTTAACATGCATATTACTGATTCGCTACAATTGAGCTTGGTCCCGAGGACCATGCTGTCTATAGCTTGTGCAGGAGGGCATCTAGTATGGGAGGAAGAAATGGATGCCCTCTGTGCTATGATGCCACGGATTGAATTCCAATCTTTGAGAATGATTGAGGACTATACACGAGCATTAAAGATGTCTCGCCATAAAACAGGCCGTATGGATGTCCTCGATAAGGCATCACATGATGTTATGAAAATGACAGGATCTCTAGATCTGGCTGCTTTGATAGCTCAAGGAATCGTGTATCAGAGGCATGTACCACGGTATCTTTTCCAGAGCATTACACATCATCTCAAATCCAATGGGGATAATGATGCAAGCTTGAAAGCTTTGGGAACATTGGGCACTGCCATGGCACACGCAGACTGTTTGAACAGGGGGGAATCCCGAGAGATCAGCATTCTCACAGACATGCTCATGGATAGGATAGACAATGCAAGTAAAACATCAGCGATACCCCCATACCATCTTCATAGATTGCACCCATTTCTAGTCTGGGTATATTCTGCACAAGGTACCCAGCCAAAGTTGCTTCAGGAATCCATAGCTGCTCGAGAGGATATGTGCATCAGGCGTCCCCATACAATATCGACATTCCAAAGAGAAGTATACGATGTCTTGACCTCATACATGGGACTCTCGTGTGTCATGGAACAGACGCTATCGGGAATCTCTGTGGATATTGCAATTCCAGCAAAGTGTGTAGCTCTTGAAATCAACGGACCATCACATTTTTACAGGAATGTAGACAGCAGCACTGTGATGCTACCAAATAATGACTTCAAGGAAATGATTGTTCCTGTAGTACAACCAGGATGGAGATTGGTTCATGTTCAACAGAACGTGTGGGATACTCTCTTGCATGATAGGAAGGACAAGGCAGAGTATCTCCAAAGCTTGGTACATCATGGTGCCACATCTTGAGGGATTCATTCGTGTCTGAAGTCATTACATGGAATTTTATATTTATTTAACAGATAGTATGATTGGCTAAGACGTGTACCTCCAAGAATCTGTGACACACATGGCTGCAAGACATGTGCAGAGCACAAGACCTGTGCTACCAATATCTCGCCATCGAGTACTTTTCGCATCATCAAGTAACATTGAAGTACTAACAGAACGTTCTAATAGTCATAAACAACAGATACGTGACTTATTAGAGTCAATTGGTGTCACGGAACCTCTTGTGATAGAGGCAAGTCGACCAGGGTTTGCCAAGCTTCCATCTGTCGATGAGGTGGAAGAAAACCTAAGGATTTTAGTAGATGTCATGAACATCAGTATTACTGATATCAAGGATATCGTCCAAGGACATCCTGAATTGCTGCTGAATCAAAAGCCAGAGGTTTTGATGGACAGATATGATGAGCTCCTGGCTGCTTGGCCATCAGAGGCCCAATTGAAATCTTCTATACGAGCATATCCCATGATTTTAGGTGATGAATTTACAATACAGCTACAGAAAAGTCTAAGTGCTCTACGAGACATTGGCTTTGAGAGCAAACAGGTTGCTAGGATAATTGTCAAACAACCAGATATTGTCATACTGAGGAAGTTTGAACTAAACAATGTGATCAAGCGGCTTTCCCTGGACATTAATATGAATGATGAAGAAGCAAAACTTTCTATAATTCTTCGATTTTTTTCCCGGAACCCAGAAGCCCTCGTTCCTTCCCATTTCAAAGATGTTCTCCATAGATGTATTGAGCGTATGCATGATGATCTTGGTCTCTCCCTCTCTGCAGCAGCATTGGCCGTCATCCAGCATGATACGGTGTACAAAAAATGTACTCAAGATTTTGAATCTGTAGAAATAAGTATGAAGCGTCTGATTGAGTACTGCGGAAATGCATCACATGCAGTGCAGATGGTTGATGCTGTGCCACAAATCTTGTCCATGGACATGAAACGGTTGGAACAAACACTGCATGCAGCGAAATCTCTTAGTCCTGAAGCACTTGTATCCTATCCTCGAATATTTTTGCATGATCCACACGAGGTTGTTGGACCACGAATAGCGTTCATGGAACGATACTGGAAAGGAAAGAGTCTGAGACTGGCAACATTCTTGAGCATTGGAGAGAACGTTTTTCTCTCCAAGTATGTTAAAGGGTATCGTGAGGAATATGATGCCTTGATACATGAATATACATCCAAAAAGTCAATACAGACAACAAAGGAACCAGAACCATTGACAGTAAAGCAGACAGAGAAGATGAAGCA
>PJEL010004459.1_pt1 | contig 11558 bp, 9 predicted proteins | sample 1853271 | NCBI WGS metagenome assembly PJEL01 (sample SAMN08108733, study PRJNA415343) | Invertebrate metagenome, whole genome shotgun sequencing project. | host: Globobulimina | place: Sweden: Gullmar Fjord | collected 2015-08 | reverse complement strand
AATCTTGAAATGGCTGGAAATAAGTAAATGAGTACATGGGTACTATTATACAGAGGTATGTGTGTATACATAAGGAACAGGCATAGGAAATAGCATTATTTTTGAGAGAACAACATTTTGTGTTGAGATTTTCAGCTCAGATCAGCAGCAACGGCAATTAGATGTGGTGGTGTAATTGATCAATCTATAAGACGTTGTTGGGTTGTGGAGAGAGGTGTAAAGCATGCATGCTGCGTTGCAGGGCGCATTAATATTAACCCTGCTGGATCTGGGTAATGGGTAATATTCTTGTCAGTTGGAGTACGAGAACATGTGTACGGCATTTTTGAGAGTATTTTATTTTATTCATCAGAGCGTGCCCGCCACTGCCACTGCATTCTAATATCATTACGCCTTTCACCTGCCAACCAGCTGCTCCCTTTATGCCCTCCGGGCTTTCGAGAGCATGAGGCCATATCGCTCATGTCAAATTTCCTAAAGGTGTGGTATTTACACCTATATAGATTGATGTACACTATTTAATGCTGCTCTTCTTTTAAGCGTTGTACGCATTATTCATTAATTATTTTGTCCAGTTTACTGAGACTTCTTATATTCTAGATACACGCATGGTCCCTACTACTAACACTGAACGACTCTCCAAATATAGAACACGGAGAGACTTAGAGCTGTTGGATGTGAATTTTCGGTGGGAATGACAACCTCTGAGGGTGTTAGAGGCTGTTGGGGTGTTGGATCCGTATCCGTAAGAACACTTAAGTACAGCATATTGTGGCTCACAGATCAGCACGTGGAAGACGACAACTGTGATTGGATGAAGGAACGGAGGACGGCTTGAGAGAAGAAGAATAGCTTCTGCGCTGCTGCTGCTGCTGCTGCTACCATTTCTTGTATGCTAATGGATTGGATTGGATTGCTCTGAATGGATGTGGGATTTGGATTTTCTTCAAGTGGGATAAGAAATTGCTTAACCAATTTCGTGTCAATGCAGCATGCAAACATCCAGGGACGTTTACGTTCGGGGAAATAGGGTGCAGGAAAGTATACGTATGCCACATAATAGGGTTTTAGTACAAGATTTTATTTTCCATGTAACCCTCAATTCTGGCTCGCCCGGCAGTAACAACAAAATGGAATATTCGTATCATGATTAGATGACTAAACATAAGTGTAACTGGACTGATATGATGCAGTAAAATAGAGCCGCGATGAACTTCTTTGTGCATAGGCTGCTGTTGCGAATGAATCGACTAAATGCCTTGCCTTGCTTGGCACCTCCTCATTACACTTCTGTCAACTCAACCAGTAGCAAGTAGGTTCCTTCTGATTCATCAGAATTCAATATAAAATCAAGAAGAATGAACCCTTCCCACGAACCACTCTGCTTCTACTACAGAACTTGTTGAGATTATGCCGCGTTAGTAGGTTGACACCTACCTAAGAGGGGAATGCAATGCCATGATTCCTCCGTAGCAGTCCAGCCCATCCAATCATTGTACTATTCTGACAGCTAGACCGGAATCAGGGAGGCGCTACTAATTCAGCATACAGACAGCAGATGTTTAGGTGAGGAGAGTAGCTCTGCAGATGGTTGGCTGCTCTCTTAAGTTTTATTTCTTGCACCACGAGAATTCGATACACCACTGGTAGTGTACATCAAGCAGGCATGGGTTTTTTCTGGGTTACTCCTGGTTCAGTGAAGGTGGGATATTTTTCTTCTTCTCTCTTAACGCATGGGAAGGGGGGTGGTGTAGACTGCTGTAACGGTGATCCAGCAGGCAATACAGTAGCATCAGATGAAATTTCGGCAGAACAAGGTTGCTCTTCTACTATATCACCCCCATCAGAACTCAAGAGCTCGTCTAATTCCTGCATGAGTGCATAGACAGGAAAAACATAGTTAGCTAGCTACGGAATAATATTGGGACTGAGAAGACATTATAACGTGATATCCTTCCCACCGTGCAGCATCCCAGTCAAAATACAAAACAAAACAGGCCAGCAATGTAGCTAGGTGCTCCATTTGAATGTATTTACCCTAACCCTAAAACTAAAACCCTAATTGGGTATGTGTTTACCTTCTCCAATTCCTCATCGTCGTCTTCTGCACCACCCAATGCCAGAGATCCTATTTTATCGGCTAGTTCGTCCTAATTAGAATCATCGATGTATGTATCAGGTTAGGGCAGGCAGGATGCCAAATAGAGTAATACGAGGGATCCAAACAATAATCAGCAGGCAATTACTCTCCACCTGTTCTTCCTGCTCCTCCAGCATATCCAATATTGTATCGTCCACATGTTGAGACAACGTCTTGTTATCCACCGCTCCACCTATATAGCAGATTAATAATCCAGGAATATGAGATCATCACCATCCAATAGAGAGTTGTTGGTTGTTTCAGTTACATACTTTGCCTTATTGCACGTAAAGCTGATGTGGCCACTTCCACCTTGATTTACCCCATCCAAGAGCATTAAGAAAAAGAAAAAACTTAAGGTCGGTCGAAGGAATGAACGGTGGAAGAACGACTTCTGTTTGTGGTACAAAGGAGAACAGTTAGGCGGCTAGGCAGCATCTTCATCTCGCTCGCTCACCGTCTGCACAAAATCAACATCAAGACATAATCCCTCAAGGTGAACTAAATGGCTTTCAAGTGCATGCTCCTGTTTGGAATAATAATTTGGTCCACAACACAGCAGTCAAATTGTTACACGCACTTAGTCTATCAGTACGATCCTACCTAATTTATTGACTTGGTGGTGGTGGTTCTATTCTATCAATCGAAGAGAGCAGACAGGTAGGTATCAGTTACAATTGTTGTTATTACCTTGATGAGGGCTTTTTCAAGCTCTGTTGAGCGTTGTTTGTAACGACGCATTTGCACCAGGGCTGAACGCAAGTGGCCAGAGCGTTTCAACTGTAAAGCTTGCTCTCTGGCATCACTCGCTTGTATCTTTAGTTCCTAAAGGGGAGGGTTCGATTTAGCAGCAGCTTCAATATATTGGAGAGTTGGGCCCAACGTTCATGAATAAAGCCAGCCAGCCAGCCAGCCAGCCAGCCAGCCAGCCAAATAATTGATTTGCACAGATATTAGAGACCGTACATAATGCTCACTCGCACGTACGTACCTGAGCTAAGGACCCACACGCTTCGATGGATTTCCGCAAACGAAGGAATGCAATATCAGCAGACCTTTCTGAACGTGATGCAATATCTCCCCTGTTTGTGACAGTTCCCACCCGAACCACCTGAGTGCAATTGCAATTGAGAGTTTAGGACTTAGAGATGAGGGCAGCCGCTTCAACACACAAAGCAGTATACGGAGGATTGGGTGGTGAAGGTTGAAAGGTGTCTCAGCAATAATAACCATGATTAAAACAGTAGCAGCAATTATAAAATGCACGATGGCAGGTCCTCTTACCTCCTCTCCATACAACCTGGCTTGTCTAGCATCCACAAGATGACGGACAACAATCCACTGATCATATTTACGAACAGGGTGTAAGCAAAAGGGGCAACGATTGAGAATGGTGGTGATTGTAAAAGGCTATAAAACGGATTACTGAAGCCAAGATGAGAGATAGCGTAGCGTAGTGCCTAACCCTAACCCTTATCCTAACACTGAGACTGTAGCAGTAATATCCACGTACACCTCTATTGATGTAACTACGATTTAGCTTAAACACTAACCCTAACTATTGAGAATGGTATCATTGCCTTGCAAAGAATAGTTGTATGAAATGAACTACTACTGAAACTGAGATTAAATATAGCGTAGTAAGTACCTGCTCTTCTGCAGTTTGGACAGGTGTTCTTACTCCCGCCCGATGGAGTAGCTCTTCAAAAGAGACAATGCAATGGTTGCCGAAATCCCCATATCGAACTGTTTTGTAAATCAGCCGGCATCCAAAGCAGCCAGTTAGAGCAGCAGAACAGAAAACAACGATAGTAGTAGTAGTTGAGGAAAATCACACATAGCCTGTTCTACGAAGTCTCATTGCGGCAGATTTAATACATTTATATATATATAGGAGCCTCGCTACTGGTCAGTCTAGGCCATCCAGCATTTTGGGTAGATAGAACAAGACATCCGCTCAACAGCCAACCGTCCTTTCCCTATGAGTTAGAAATCCATACCCTCATTATGGCTAGCCTCGGCCGCTTGAGAGGTAGAGAGATGGTTGTTTTGTACTGGTAGACGAGCCAAAGTATCAAACCTTCTCCTCTTTGGGGATTTGGCCCAATCCAATAGAGACTCGCAGACGCCGTGTAAAGCCTTTGGGGATATAAACCTGTGTCCAGCGCTTCGGTCGGTAAACCAGATGATTTCAAGATGTGCGGACGTACTTGCAACAATAATGGACGACGTAGTGAGAACCTGCCATTCAGATCTTGATCTTCTGTATCTCCCCCTGAAAAGCTGTGAGTGGTGGTGTTCGATGATAAGGAGATGTAGAGATTGATGAGTGACAATGGTGTAATGACATGAAGGGCGGTGTTCACGTTTGAGGGTTAGGGTTAGGGTTAGGGTTAGGGGGTTGGAGGGCAAAATATCTATCATCCACTCATTATTTACAAATCGACCAGGGGTGCGTTTAAATCATGACATATTTTGCATTCTTCTTGTCATTCGTAGCAGGAGTCCAAATGGTGCGGCATATAGAACTTTAAGCTAAGCGCTAAGATCGCAACAACAACCTGCTGAGATTGTTTTGCTCATTATTTCTCCACAGTAAGGATGATGCAGCCACAGCACCCTCCCAAATGATTGATAACATCGTGGATACAACGGCTACCACTCCTCCTATCCATCTCACACCTTTCTGCACGGACACAAGCTCTCCTTTTCGAACAAGACCATGCAGAACAGCATAAAAGGTCATGGGTCTCTCCCCTTGCCTAGACAGAACCTGGCGGAAGACAGGAGATGCGAGAGGGGAGGTTATCAAAATCAAACACACACACACAAGACACCAATCCACCTCATATCTATAAATCCTGTTGTTCTTCCTATTCCAACGTCAGTCGTACCTGCTGCTGCAGATATTTCAAATCTACCACCTTAAAACAAATGTGGTGGCACGAAGGGGGCAGTAAGAGTGCATAATTCATTGCAGTATGGTGAGGATTCGATACCACCACCACATGTACTACCCAACATAACCTCTAGCACACCACGTCGACCCACCTCCTCCTCTTATGCTTCACACAATCAAAAGACATTCAGACTAATACTCTAGCTCCTGCGCTTGAACAGCTCTCTAGCACTATCGAGAGAAATAGGCAGGCAACAACAGACCAATCTCTCATGTGGGAGGGAACGAACCCCCTCCCATTTTCTTTCATACTCGTACACAACACCAAAAGTAACTAAATACATGAAATATAGAGGTAAATACTTCATCATCGTATCGAGAATGACAACCGGCAACATCAAATTAACCACACTAATACCAACTGAAGGAAAACTACCATTGCATTGTCCCTTTCCTATTCCTCTCTACAACAACAAAATCCAGAACAGTGACCAACAACATAAAATGAGATAGCCACACTATCACCAGTGATTGAGCAGTCGCTATAACTTTCAGATTAACCCTAAATCATATTGTTATAGGGGAGGTAGACATAAAAAAATGGTACACCGCACGACCACTAATGACCGAACGCGTGGCCAATATACTGCATTCCAGAACGAAAACGCCAAAATATTGTCATAAGGTAGCCATAACACCACTAATGGGATATCAGAACTATCGCTACGGCATTATATATTAGGGATAAGATAACTTCCAACATAACCACATAATCAATCATACGCTTCGTCTTTCTATTATTATAGAATAAAATCTAACAAGCACCCTAACCCTAACCCTAATCATTGCTCACCAAATGGGCCTCAGAGGCCAACCCCAACCCTAACCCTAACCCTAATCATTACATTACTCACCAAATGGCCCTCAGAGGCATAGTGCATGACTGCAGCCTCCCAGAAGTCTTGCTTGTCACCGTCTAGCCCCGAGGAGCAGAGATGGGCCATGGCCTCGGGATCAGACCACTGGGGCTGAAGTGGACATTGGTTTTCCCCACTCCTAGCTCCGCACACGGGGCAGGGTAAGTCGGTTTCATCGTTCATTCGGAAGTTAGGGTTATGGTTAGGGTTGAGATTGTCCGAGTGCGACATTTAAAAGACGGTCTGTTTTTGTTCCCAATCATAACATCCGGATGTTATGGGTGCTACATAGGCGTAGCCTGAAAGATCAGGGTGAGGAACTGTGCAGATATCATTGTGTGTATGCGTGTACGTGGTTAATAGTTATGTATTCGGAATTATGGGAGTCTCAGAAATCCAGCGGTCCAATTCAGACCTTCAGTAGATGCGTGGTTAGTGAGATACGGTAGGTTTCCAGTAGACTGCACATTTAGGTGATCCATTGTTGGGGCCACCGAGGTGATTCAATGTTAAGGTCAGTGCACGACTTGAGGTATTGGCGCACTGCATCGGTTTACCAGCGTAAAATTCTATCACTCCACATTAAACTAAATAAAGTCCTGCCCTCAGTCTAAAGACGTTGATGAATAGTTACTACCGCTCTATCACACGCCACAACAGTGTGATAAGGCTTGGGAATTCGAGTCGAGGCCTGCCTGTGAGTGATTAGCACTACACAGAGAATTCAAACAAGTTTCATCTACTTGACACATAAGTTGGCTGCTTTATTCGTAAACCAAAATACCACAAACAATATTGTCCTAACATTACCCAATCCCAAATCCCGACATATTGAACAGTGACAGCAAATTTTGTCGTATTGAAAACAACAGAAGGGCCCACTTGGCCGCAGTGTAACTGTCTCGTCATAAATGCTATAAATATTGAAAGCACAAGCGCAGTTTGCCTTTGCCACTGCACCCTACTATCACCGCTGGACATAACCATAACCCTATCCCCACAACCCTGACCCCATAGCCTTCACCCCGTAATCCTGACTCCATAACCCTGACCACATAATCCTAACCCCATACCCGTAACTCCATAACCTTAACCCCATAACCCTAACTATTACCCCATAACCCTAACCACATAACCATAACCTCATAACCCTAACCACATAACCATAACCCCATAACCCTAACTCCATAACCATAAACTCTAACCCTAACCAACAAGAAGTGCGTATAGACCGTTCGTGCCTAGTGAGCTTCCTTGTTCGGAACCATCAATGGCAACGGCAAATATAATTATGCCTCCAATAAGTAGTGAAGGGTCATCAAACACAGCGAAAGCCAACAATACCAACGCCAATGCTGGTAATAAGGAAGGCACCAAGGGAGTAGTTGCGTCTGTTGAAGAAAAAGGAAGACTGTTGAAAGAGAGGGTTAAGGCGACCGCAACGGTAGCAGGACTCGCAGCTTTGAAGTTCTCTGCCGTGAAATGGGGGAAAAATGGGGGCGAAAGAGAAGCGAAGGTTCGATTAGATGGAGGAAATGAAATTTTAAGAGCCATGGCCGAAGTGAGCGATGTCAGACAACGAAGAATAAACCAGGAAAGCGAACCTGATGGGAAGCGTTGCTCTAGTGGTTCCAAGAAGAAAAAACGAAGGGAAGAGTTGATGCGCCGACGTTATGAGATGGAGAAACAAATGAGAGAGCAGGAAACAAAATTAGCAGAACTGGCAGAAGAAGCCAAAAAAAAAGCAGAAGAGGCAAAGACCAAGGCAAAGTTAGAGATGCTGGGCGCAGAAGCCCAGGCTGAGGCGGAGGAGGTAATGTTTTGAACCCCGTCAATGCCATCACCCATGGTGACACGCACGCTCGCAGGCTGTGCTGCTGCTCTCCTTTTTTTCCACATTAATCTCTCATTACCTACCTATTAGATATTTAAGTCGATTGATCGACTGACTGACTGACTGACTGCCCACTCTTTGGATTTGTAGAGAATACGATCAGAGGCTGAGGCTGTTGCGGAGTTAGAAAAAGCAAAAACCAGTGAGATTGCCCAGCAGAGAATTAATATTGAGCAAAATGCTAAGGAGAAAGAGATGGAACTAGCTAAATTAACTGAAGATGCGCGAAGAAAGGTGGAAGAACAAATGAAAGCCGATGAGGCTGCAATAGCCATGATGGAACAACAAGCTGCCGAATTAGTGAAAAGACGAGAGGAATTAGCTGAAAGAGTAAAGCTCAACCAGGAGAAGGCATCTTATGAAGAACAACAGTTAGCTCTCCAACAGGAAGAGCTGCAACGAAAGGGGATTCGACAAAAACTGGCTCAAAAACTTCATAAAATTGCAGCATCATCAGGAGGCTGGCAAAAAATTGTAAAAAATAATGTTGCACTCCACGCATTGATTGACTTTCAGAAAGGAGCCGGAGTTAAGAATGAAAAAGAAGAACCGTTGAGTTTGCCATTTGCAAAGCCCGCAATACTACAAGACCCCGTGCCCGGGGTGTGCAACCTTTGCATGAGCTCTGAAGGTCTACCTATTTCTCATGCGGCTGCAGCAGAAGGCCACTTAGATTGCCTGGCTGCCATCATGAAAGCTGACCACGAGCTACTATCAGAAATGGATGCTAGTGAGCGGACACCTGCTTTCTACGCTGCTGCAAATGGCAATGCTGAAGCACTTGATATCTTGCTTCAGGCTGGGTGTGATGTGACGCAGCCTGATGAAAATGGTGACCGCCCTCTTCATGCAGCTGCAACCGGAGGAAACGAGATATGTGCAAGGACACTTCTTAGTGTTGGTGGCCTTCTATTTGCTGATCCCCAACCTAGAAATCGCATGGGCATGACTCCTGCACACATGGCATCAAGCGTAAAGGTCCTGGAGTCATTGTTCGAGTGTGGAGCTGAAATGGATGTACTTGATAACAATGGAAGAACCCCTCTTTTCTTTGCGGCTGCCACAGATAAGGTGGAAGTAGGAAATTTTCTATGTGAAGTGATGGACTCTCAAGGCGTAGAGCTGGGCCACTCTGACAGAAAAGGGGATACTTCGCTTCATGCAGCAGCCTGTAATGGAGCCACATCATCTGTTCTGCTGCTCTTACAGTACGGCACCCCACCAGATGTAAGAAACTTTAAAGGGCTAAGGCCAATTGATTTAGCTGCAAGAAGAGGGCATACTGCAGTGGAGAAGGTTCTAAAGGAGTACGAGCTGCACCATTCAATTTCAGACTCCTATTTTGATTCAGTTCTATTCCTTGCGTCATTGGATGGCCACAGAAAAGTTAAAGAAATTTTAGTAGATCCAAAGACGATTGCCGAGGCCCCAGAACACATTAGGAAATCAATTCTTCCACAGCCACATCCGCCTGCGGAACAACTCGATAGTACTACGACCGAGCTGTTACAAGATGAGGATGACATATTAATGTCAGATAAGCGGCCCGTAGTAAATGATGAATTATCAAACCATTCTGGAACAATTCTGGAAAAGCACGCATTGATGTGGTCAATGAGACAGGGGTCCACGATTCTATTGCAACAGTGGGGGGATTGGATAGCCTATGAAGACGAGGCAACCCATGCAATTTTCTGGTACAATCACGCTACCCAGGAAACACAATGGGAAAAGCCCGATGAAGTTGAAATGCTTCAAAAGCAAGACATGGAAGTAAATGCACCAGAGTTTACACAACTTGCTGCAAACAAGTCAATGCAATTGCGGAGAGATGGTGACTGGGTTAGCTACACTGCACCCGATGGCCGAATGTGCTTTTACAATGATACCACAAGTGAATTCCAGTGGGAAAGACCGGCGTTACTGGATCCTATTACGCCAGAAATCAAGGTTGATGGAGACGGTGGACAAGGTGGTGTCATTATTAAGAGTGAAGGACAAATGGCGACGTGACTTATGCTGCTGCATCACAGAAGATCGGATACAAGGACCCTGCATCTGGGATATCATCTATCTGGCATGATAACAAGCCTGGAGCAAGCAAGTGGGGTGGTACACCATTGGCAATGGATCAACACCAACCTGCTGATATCCTTGAGGATAGAACAAGGTGTTGTAGCGGTGGGATGAACGAACGAACGGGAAAGACCCCACCAAGCCACGAAAGTGATATAATACAGGTGGGAGAAAGGGAGGAAGGTACGACAGAAGTCATCAGTGATGTGAATGATCTGTTTGGTGCAAAGGTGGGGGGTGGTGTGCCACCATGACATGAAGGTCGCGGGATAGAACATCCCTCTTTGTCACCACCCTCACAAGGAGGGGCACAATGCAGCAGTACTGGAGAGGTGGGAAACATTGTCACTGCATGAAACTGTTGGGTAGATAGATCCCTCTTTGTCTCACCCATGCAAGAGCGAGTGAGAGTGTGTGTGCTGGGTTGAGACAAATGCCTTTTCTCATCACAAGATGGTGGCGCATAGGGATACACAGCCTGCCTTCTTCATCTCCTGGACAAGGAAGAAAGAAATATCACTAAACTGGTAGGAGTAAAACTACAGAAGTTTTGAGACACGACATCTCTGAGAAGAAGGAATAGAGCCACCAGTTACTTCACCCAAGCCAACGGAGTGGCAGATACTTCAGGATACGATTGCAACAGCAGTACAATGGCTACTAACATGCTGTAGGTAAAATTAAAGTGGTGCTGATGGTTGGTACTGTACGACACATCAAAAGCAAAGATTAGATTATATTAAGGTAGGTAAAAAGTACTCATTCCAAAGGAGGACTATGAAGAGCAGCTGACACTGACGCAGCAATCAGTAGATCAATCATGCCCATTGCTATTGCCTTCGCTGTTTTGGTGGTTTCTTACGCAGTGCTTAATCCTAATCCACCATCCAACTTTATTGAATTAGAAATGTCTCTTCAGATCCCAAGAGCATATGCCTGGCCGTTTTTCCCCCAAGAAGAGGAGTCAGTGTAAGAGCGTCATAACGAGTGAAAAGAAGCAGGCTTGAAAGACCTCCACCACCCCTTAGGATCAAGAAGGAGGTAGGATTATTATTCGCCAACAGTGTGTGTATATTAGAATAGAATTTGGTGGCGCTGTGGTGGTTAGGGTTAGGGACGAGTGGGTCAATGCTGACTGACTTTCTTCCCACCACCAGTAAGCAATGCAATTAAGTTAGGTGAGACTGCAAAGAGAAACAACACACGACTACTCTAATATCATCTCTTTACCCGCAGTCCTCCAGTGCATTGGTCATTTCTACACAGAACAAACCATGAGGAAGTGGAGAGTAAAAGACGGCTTGAAGAATTAAACCGTGAACTGGTGTTAAAAGTCGAGGAACTTCGGGTGCTGAACCGCATTATGACAGAGTTGATGTCTTTAAATACCGGTTCGGAAGTTTTGGATCATATTGCGGAAATGGCGACGCTGATCACTCCGGCCAGTCACGCGGTTTTTTATGCGGTCAGTGAATCGTTTAACCCCCCGTTTGAACTCACAGGGGCTGTGCGACGCAGCGAGGAATATTCTGAGAACCGGTCAGTTGAAGAAGAAATGGACGGTGGAATCAAAAATGAAGTTTTTGATTCTGCTTTAAATAAGCTGATCCGGGATGTTGCGGCTGATGAAAC
>PJEL010004458.1_pt1 | contig 11560 bp, 6 predicted proteins | sample 1853271 | NCBI WGS metagenome assembly PJEL01 (sample SAMN08108733, study PRJNA415343) | Invertebrate metagenome, whole genome shotgun sequencing project. | host: Globobulimina | place: Sweden: Gullmar Fjord | collected 2015-08 | reverse complement strand
CCCCACCCTAACTCTAATCCTAACCCTATGTACACCTATATTGATGTAATTACACAATACTCTTGCCCTAAATGTAAAGTAAACCCTAACCGTATTTATATTGGTTTTACGTTATGAGGACTGACTAAGGCGTGGTTGGTTTGGGGGTTGAAATTATTAAGGATATCTTTCTTGATGAATTTATTAGTATTAGTATTGCACGTGGTGCACTTTGGGATGGATACACAGGCGGGATGCTGGTGGCGGTACGTACTTGGCAAAGTGAACTTGGCTTTGGAAGTAGTGAAAAAATGTAGTATTCCACCGTTTTTCATATTTCGATGGAAGTTGGCTGGCTCGGCTGGCTCGGCTGGCCCGGCCATGAATCTTCCTATATATATATTTTTCCATTTGTATAGCATGCAAGCCATTTGGGTAGATTTAAGTAGACGTTTTACACGCGGTGCATGTGAGAGTGTTGATAAACTAATCTAAGCCTAACCTCAATAGCTGTCTGGTGTTATTCCATCATCTGGAGGAGCCTACGCCTATACTTATGTTGCCTTGGGCGAACTTCCAGCATTGGTCGTAGCATGGTTAGTTACTTTAGAATTTGGACTAGGGGCATCTGCTGTGGCTCGTAGCTGGGGTGAAAAGGTGATGGAGAGTGTTATCGTGGAATTACGTATAGTGGTGTCATTACATAAATAGAGGTGTAAATAGGGTTAGGGTTATCACTGAATTTCGTATAGTTTAAGGTGATGGTGTGGGGGTTGATAGGGAGAATTGTTCTAGTAGATAATGACCATGCATGCACAACTACTAATTTTATTTCTTAGATCGAAACGCTAGCTTCTGATTTCTCATTGAGAATGCCCGGGCTAAGCCCCATGTTGGCATCGTTCATAATGGTAGCAGTCAGTTACTAATTGTGCATGACATTGCATTTGTTTTCCCGTCTGAATGATGTATTAAGCGCTTAAGCACTACCACCGTAACAGGCAATTTCCATCTGGATGGTGACATGTGGTATCGAGGTGAGCACCTGAGCCTCCCTTCCAGCTATGGTATAATCATTATTTCTAGATTTGCGTGGAATTATATCTCAAAAGAAAATCGACCAGGCATCCAAGAAGGTGGTGAATGTGTTCAGTTCACTCAAAATGCTTCTGGTAAGGACAAAGAAGTAATTTCTTTATGCCTTTGGTATCGCTGAACTGAATTTATAGCCATTTTTATCCTACTCTCTCCTATGCTGCTCCCTTGTTCAGGCGATATTTATGATAGGCACTTGTTTGTATGTGTGGGAGCCTGAGAATCTTCAGCCTTGGGCACCCTTTGGTGAAGCTAGTATTGTTCGTGCCAGTACAACTGCTTTTTTTGCATATTTGGGTTTCGAAGAGGCGAGTAATGTGTCGAATCGAGTCGTGTCTACAGATGAATCTTGTGATCACATATACTCGTATGTGTTTGACAAGAGAAGCTAAGCTAATCCTAATCGTACCACCCTTGCTGAGTAGTAGTCAGAAGGGAATGCGTGAATCAATAACGCTCGACCAATTAAGTTGTCGTTTAGCTACTGACTGTGAGATTGATTTTACTTTTTCTAATGCCGCTCAAATATGGCCAACCAGTTTCTATGTGCCCTCATTCCATATCCATACATACCACCACCTTATAGACCGCCGTAATACCCTATAGACAACAGCCACAATCTTGACACTACCCTTTTGTTTAATGCTCATCTCTTGCGATACATATTGATCGGCGGTAGGTTTGCTTACTCTCTCTGGAAGCCGTTAATCCTGAGTTAGATGTACCACTGAGCGTTATTCTGACGCTTGTTATGAGCACCATAATATATGTGGTTGCATCGTTGGCTCTGTCTGGTGTGCTTCCAGCTTCTGACATTGATCCCACGAGCGGATTCTCTGAAGCATTTTTCAGCCGTGGAATTGATTGGGCAGGTAAAAGAAGAGTAAGTAGTAACGGACTGATATATATGTTGGGTTCACTCACTTTCTTGCAACAGGTCAGGTTGCAGCGATTGGTGAAATTGTAGTCTTGCCATTGGTTGTTTTTGTCTCATTCATGGGCCAACCAAGGCTCATGTTCAGCATGGCAGAGGTACTGAGGACTGTACTACGAATATAATAACTATTGAACAACAGCAGTATATCTATCCCATGGTTTAGTTTAGTAGAGACAAATACTAATATCTATTGATACCTAGGATGGGCTACTCCCACCATCAATGGCAGAAGTCAATGCCAACGGTGGACTTGTCAATGCAGCCGTCGTGGGAGGGAGTGTATGCATTCTGTTCGCAATTTTGTTTTCTTTTCCGCTTCTTAGCGAGTGTTGCTCCACTGGTAAGTGAAGCACGTAGGCCGATCAACCTAAAGGTCACACCCACACGATTTAAAAGTCCTTATGTGTATATATAATTGTCTCTCTGCTGCACAATAGGAGCCCTGCTGAGCTTCAATGCGACAAATGCAGCATTACTTGTTTTGAGGTTAGAGAAGAAGAATTCAAGTCATCACCCCTCCAGACCACCCCGATTTACCACCAACCAACTCCCATTTAGATGTGGCGAGCCTGGAGATGCCCGTGTACCTGTTAAAAATAGTCCATTTCAATGTTTATTTTCAAAAAGGGGGTCGGGGTATATGCCGTTGACCACTCCAGATGTGTCTCCTGTACGAGCCGTACTCTTGCTTAATGTATCTGCGGCAATATTTGCTTTCCTGGGGAGTTTTTACAAGTCTCCATGGCAATTAGTCAATATTTTTACAGCTATATCAGCTTTGTTCTTTGTGTACTATGTGTTCGTGATCTCTCAGCTGATCTCTTCTTTCAAGGTATGCATTCATTGATTGCCAAACACATTCTCCCATGCGTATTCAGGTGATCTGATTTTCTGATTATATTTATCATGAATGGCTCCGCTGTCACACTTAAGGTCTCTGATTCAAATGGATCATGTAAATTATTTCGAGTTCCTTTTGCCCCCTGGCTTCCTGCGCTAGGCATGCTACTGAACTATATGTTGATAACGCAAATATCTTGGGGATGTGCAACGTTCATGCTTATTTATATATGTACGGGCCTAGTATGGTATGCATGCTATGGAGTTTGGCATACGGAAGCTGCTTCTCGACAATGGATCAATAGTACGTCAAAAGAACAGGATACGACGGAGCGGATCTCTAGTAGTAATTCGGAAGAACACGAAATAGCAGAGATCTCTTGTACACTGGAACAACAGGAAATAACAGAAAGTCTATTCAATTATCCTGCATTAGATTATGGTAGTGGAAATACCATACATAGTATAGCAAATACCTTGACAAATAGATAATAAGAAACGTAGATAACTATCCTATCCATTATATAGTAGTTCCCCATCTTCATGAAAGTACGTTTCATTCTCTTCATCACTGTCGGTCGCCACCTTGGAGAGCACACGGCGTGCATAATCCCTCACGAACTTTGCCACGTTGGGGTCCGCAGTTGCAACATAGTCTGTAAGGGTTTGCGGTCTTGGATTTTGGCTCCCCATTTCTAACAAGTACAGGAGAGACCGCTCACTTGCCAATTTAAGGGCAATATTTTTCCCTTTCACCATATCCACCAGAGGTGGGATGAGAATCGAGAGATGAACACGGGTTAGGCCTGGCCTCATTTTGGCCATATCTTTAGAACAAACTGCGGCAGCCTTGCGCACATCAGGTGATGAGTGTTTCAGAAGTGATGGAAGATTCTCAATCAAGCAGTCAGCTGACGTAGATACAAAATTATCCACTTGTTCTGTGTTTGCTGCTTCCAACAAAGCACACATGCCCGTAATACCTGCTGCCATTGTCTTGGGGCAATTCTTATCATCTGATATAATAGAGATTCTAAATGCATCAAATACCACACTGGCTGCAGATGGGACATTGAGAAAATGTGGAGTGCTTGAACAAAATGAGGCAAGAGCGATAAGCTTTCCCTCGGCTACAAACTTGTTGTCTTCTTCTAACGGGAAAAGTTGTCTTTTTAGTACAGTTTGCTGTTGATTTTCGCTGAGGCAGGCAAGAGCGTAGCCGACAGCATTACTAGCTACCTGCCTAAGTTGGTCACTGCTAGAATTCGCTATGAGCTCAAGCAGTGACACAATGCAGGTACTTGCCACGGTGTCTGACACCTTTTCCTTCCCTGCGGTGAGGACATGACATAGTGCTGCAAGCATTGATGTTGCAATGCCTATACCAGCTCCAGCTGCTGAAGATAAGGCCGATAATGCTCCTGAGGACAATTCACCAACCAATGGATCCACGCGCGAGCTGAGGGGAACCAGCTGATGCAATGCAGCACCCGCTGCTGCACGAGCAGATGGTGAAGGGTCTGCTAAGGATTTGACAAATGTTGTCTGAAGCTGGGGGGCAAATGGCTTCATGGCCAGGCCCCCCTTCTCAAGAAGCATGCTGAGTGATTCGATTACTGCAGCCTTACTGTTACCCTGAAACCGCTCCCCGGCAACACGAATCAGAGGACCAGTTAGTTTGATGAGGAATGGCTTCAGAAATTCAACTTCGGTTGATCGCACTAAATCCCCTATCCCCCGTGCTGCAATCTCTCGGGTGTCTGTCGACCCGTTTAACAGCCCATACTGAAATATTGGCAACCAGGGCTCCAGTCCACGCGAAATGTTCAACCCAGGAAGGAACACTGTATCGCCCTGCTGCTTCATTTCACGAACAACTGAGCTCAGGACCCCCCTTGCAAATGAAATGTGGGCCGATAAACTCTCTGCACCTACACGTGCATCAAGTGCCCTTGCAGCCAATAAATTACACTGCAAAATGGAAGTATCCCTATCCGCCAAACATTGCAAGAGCGTTTTCAATAGTATAGGAACATAAGGGCTCAGGTCGGTTTTTGAGTCCTCGAACATATCGCACATCAATCCCAACACTTCCCTTCGTCTTGTAGTACCACTCTGCTCTGATCCAGCTAATTCTGATAATTCTACGCAGAGCCAGTTCATTCCCACATCTTCTACCGAAGTAACTAATGCTTTTCCAGCCTCATGTAAAGCAACTAGACGCTGTTGTTCAATTTCTGCCAATTGCTGTTTCTCTCTGCCCCTCCTATCTTTTGTCTCTGCAATTTCATCCACCAGCCGATGCAGTATCTGTTTGAGATGCACATGAATATGCCTTGGTGTAGCACGTGACATCGCCGCAAGAGTCCGGGCATGTGAAAGAGAGATTGGGGCGAGTAACAGCTTCGGGATGAGAAATGACAGGAGTTCTTTCGGGCGTAACCTCAGCACCTCGCAAAGGCCAAAAATGGCAGTCTCTACCTCTGTCTCGTTGGGAGAATCAAGACAGCCCACTAGTGATGTAATCACATCTCCTGTGGCTCGCTGTCCTATCAGCCTGTGCAGTGCTTGAAATGCCAGAGCAGCCTGCTCCCGAACCTCAGGAGAAGGGTCACAAACTGCTTGCTGGACAGCAGGGGAGATCTCTCCTAGAAAATTTTCCACCTGACTATGATCTGCGCAATTCATTACCTCAGCCAGTCCAACGCAAACACCCTGTCGGATAGATCTATCCTCATTCCTAAGGCCTTCTACTAGAAATGGAACAACCTCGGATAGAACCTTTTCACCATACTTTTTCACCACGTCTCCTAGGGCTCGAGCAGCTACCATTTGTTTGTCCCCTTGTCCAGAACCCAACGTAGATATAATCCGTTCAATGAGAACTGGCAATATTTCTTTTAGAGTCCGTGGAGTTTGGGGCACAAAGTCCTTCCAGACTTGTAACGCTGCTTGCCTCACAACCGCAGTCATGTCAGATCTCACCAAATAAAGCGCTGCTAACATAGAGTTGCGCCTTTCTTTTTCTACCATTATGGTGCTACTTTGTTCCGCCGCCTTATTGCTATCTGCTGTGCTGCTTAATAGGCGGAGCATATCACCCAATAGGTACACCGAACTCTGTCTAATACGCCAATTATCTTCGAAAATCCCAGCCTCAAGAGCAGGGAGCATAACAGAAGCAGATTCCTTTCCGTGGGAAGACACAATGACGTGTCCAGCTCTCATAGCCACGTCACGTACCATCTCGGATTCATCCGTAAGACCAGTGAGAACTGCTCTAAGAACATCGGGTAGGAAAGGAGTGAAATGAACTCCCATAGAGCTTGGAAAAAAACAAATAGCCCACAAAGCACCCTCTCTGGCTGCAGCGGATGAGTGGGCCACGAGAGGTAAAATCTCCTCTTGGATGGCCTCAACAGCCCTGCTGTTCCCCAACGCGACGACAACACTAGCCAAACCCTGAGCTGCACCACTTCTCTCTGATGAACTGGATTGCGCACACATGGCATCGAGAAGCCACTGCACCAACTCAGAACCAATGGCGGGTGCTCCCGTGCCCTCCACCAACATCCCCAAAGCTTTGGCAGAAGTAGTGCGAACGTCTGGTATGGGATCCACAACGGTGGCCTTTAAACCCGGCAAAATCGAAGGAATATACGGAGCAAGATCCGTTGGATCAGTTGCCATGGCACACATGTTGCCAACAATTAGAGCAGATTTACGTTTCGTGTCCGCGCTGCGATCCCTCAGCCCACGTTGCAAGACGGGCATGAGCAGGGCCAAGTCAGGTGCATTTATGGTATGCATGAATTCAGTATCAAGCAGGATTGCAATAGCCGTTTTGATTGTCCTCGAATCACGCAGGGCTGATATTAAAACGTCAGAGATATTTGCAACCTCAGGATTCCGAATCACGGAAGCAACTGCCTCTAAAGCTGAGTTTCCAGCCTCACGTACTTTAGTATGAGTATCTGAAAAAGTGTCAATTAGCCTTGATACGATTGTGGGTAGGCAAGAGGATAGCTGTTTCGGTGAAAGGTAAGCCATTGCTCCGAGCAACTGAATGGCAGCATGTTTGGTTCTCCAAGAAGGATTCGAGAGTGATTTAAGAATTGTTGGGAGGATAAGCTTCACGATATGGCTTGACAGGTTCGACATGATGGTCCGGGCTGCTTGCAGTGCAGAAGTTCGCACGTGGTCGCTGCTGTCACTAAAGCATCTCAGCAATAGGGGCAGAATGTTAATGATATAAGGCTCAAAGAGCATGCCAAGTCGATTGGAGAGGCACTCATATGCACAAAGTGCCCCCTGTTTGCTATGGTAGGTTGATCCCTTCTGGGGATCTGCAACAGCAGTCTCAAGACGGGACATAACATTTTCCCTCTTCAAGGTAGCAATTCCTACTCCTTTGACCAGGGCAGCGACACCGTATGCTCCACCGCGGCGCTCACCATACACTTTTCCATTCAAGCACTGGTTTAACATCAAATCCAGCAATGTTCCACCCCGTTCTTTAACTGTTTTGGTCTTACAGAGGGTCGAAAGGCTGTCTGCAACGGCCTGCTGCACTGGTTCAGATGGGGTTGAAAGGGCCTCACACAGAATATCGGTAATGTGAAGGATTTTTGTGTCGTCACTACTATCAAGGTGGCTGGCTGCACTGCCTAGCAACACTACAGCACCTTCTCTACGCCAGTCGTGTGACATGTCATCCCCATCTTTGGGTTGTTGGGATGAACGTATAATGGCCTCACAACCTTCTAAGAAAGATGTTTGCTTTCCGTATTTCAATACGAAAGCAGTCCCTACAGAAAGCATACGACATCTCACTGCAGTCTGGGAGTCAGTCAGTCCAGGCCCAACAATAAAGTTAAACACCAGCTGCAGGAATTTATCGTTTGCATTCGAGAGTACACCTTCCTCTACGCAAGCTTCCAGCGCTCCCGCTACTCCCAAGCGCATTTCCCATAAGTCATTTATCATTTGCGGTTCATTATACCTTGGCACTGCAAACCTTGATTCCATTTCGTCTACTTCTGCATGTTTGGGCATGGCGGCCTCAAAAGCAGAGAATAGTTGTGTTATGGCATCGTCAATGCTTGACGTGTGAATCTTGAGCGCTTCAGCAAGTCCTTTCCCACATGAACCCCGAATATGTACGTCCCCCCCTAACATCCCTATCAGCTCTTTTATGGTAGAATAAGAGAGCTCTTCATCACGAGCACCCCATGCTCTGAAAGCAACTCTTCGCACCTCCTCGACAGTGTCACTTCGACATGCCCAAAGGGGTGCTTCAAGTAGAGGAGCTCCTGCAAGACTCAAGTCATGATACACCCCTGCCATAGAAAATACTGCAGTACAGCATGCGGCTCGTACAGATGGTTCACCGTTCAGCAGTCCCGAAGTTCCACTAAACATCTTCCATTGGTGGATTGATAAAGGTTGAGCAAGGCAGAGTTTACACAGCACTTCGACTGGTGAGGGGTGGGTGCTGCTCCATGGAAAACGACGAATGGTTAGAAGAGCCATGCCTAACATTTTTAACCTCAGAGGGTCAGACGTGGATAGCTCAATGTGGGAATGCAATGCAAGTACTTGAAATGCAATTTCAGCATGGGCAGTGCCAAGTTCATGCAAATTATCCTCATGATCCAGGACAGATGCCAGTACAAATAGGATACATGTCAGACTTGGGCTGGGCGTCAGCGATACAGGGACAAAAGAAGAAAGCTTGTCTGTTCCAGCCAACAATCTCTCTCCAATAGACAAGCATGTCATTGCGAGGATCTGGCCCACTGTCCACTGTTCATTGCTTTTATCCATTACAAGAGCTTTCACAAGAAGTTGTGATATTGGAGCAATAATTTCATTGTCACCTGCTACAAGAGAAGCAATGGTCTGCTGTACCATGTGACGCACGCCGGGTATGATGGAGTTACAAACAGTGCCATCCATCAAGACAGTAAGAACATTATTTGCACAAGCAGAGGCTGCTTTTCTGGAACCGTCACTACGGCTGGAAAAGAGGTGTGACATGGCCATCAGTATTCTCTCGCACTCATTCTGAAGGTCAGCAATGCGCTGACGAGTTACCGACTCTTCCGCAAGCAGCTTCAAATCCTCTGGAGAGAGATTAATCCCACCATTGCCAAGTGATCCTCCTCTTAATCCGGCCACCTGTTTCTTCGCGACAAGTTCTTTCTTAATCTGTTCCTCCCACTCCAATTCATCAGCATTTTTCCCTTTTCGCATTGCATTCTTGCTAGCAACAGCTCTATCAGCCCTCTCAAACGATGGCTTACCATAGAGCTTGCCTTCAGGATGAAGGTAGACGGCTAGGTCATGCGGCGTAATAGGGTTCGATAATGCTTTTCTCAGCCTTTCTAGTAGGAATGGGATCAGGTGTGAGGCACATAGCTCATAGCCTCGCACACCATCATCAGTGTTGGCTAGAGTCACAGAGGCACGCAAACCTGCTTGCCTCGTGGACGTATCTGAAGACACCAAAGCCAATACTAAGGCGTTGCATACCGTTTTGCCTATATTTCCCTCTCTGATACACTGGTTTTGGTCTCCTAATAGCTTTGACCACAATACAGATGCGGAACGGGAGGATGAAGTGGCAATGGGGAGATGACAGAGTATCAGCGCTATGGGTAGCCCCCTCTCAAGCTGCTCCGCACTTTCCAAGCCAGGCTTTCCCAAGTCTTGACAGACACAGAGCAGAGCATTCGAGAAACGTGAAATGGGATACAATGGTCCACCGCTGCCCCCACCTTTCTCTTCATAAGATGTATTTGATTGTTGCCCCTTTTGTAACTCTGAAGCGTGCTTCACTAATGCATCCAAAAAATCCCCCCTTGCGTCTGGTACAGCCGTCAGCACCGTACAAATAGCTTCTCGGGCCTGCTGTTGAACATGAGCATTTCTGTTGAGTGCGCTCCCAGTAAGGACCTCCGAAACCCCAGGCATTGCCCTCCTAAGAGCTAATCGGCCTTCCTCTACGGCAGCACATGAGGTCAGGGCACGAAGAGAAGCAATCAGAGAGGACGAATCCTGTGATACCAGCGAACTAGGTGCAAAAGCATATTCTAGGCAACCGGATGGCCACGGGTGAATAAGGTTGTAATCCGAAGCAATATCACACAATTCCAGGATAAGCCACAGAGCAGATGAGGCCACAGAGCTGTACACCACTGATTTGGACTTCAAAGGCAAACCAGAAGCAACTTTAATTGAGCTTAATAACCACTGAGAAAATAGTTCAAGCAAGGTCGGAACCAAATGTGGAGAAGCCCTGGCCATTAACTGGAGACACTCTATGCCTGCAACTGATACAGTGGCAGAGCTTGTTTGCTCGCAGGACTTCTTGAAACAGTGTAAAACAGTACTCAGAGCCATTTGATCCTGCTGCATCACCGATACACACGTTGCCAAGCAACGTAAACTAAGAATTTTCGTGGGTTCATGTGATTCCTTTTCACAATATCTACACAAGTCAGTGAGCAAACAACTGCAGTCTGTTGCAGGCAACCCAGGAAACCCGTAAACAGCAATCCTGAGCAAGGCATGTAGTACTGCCTCACGCTGGTTCCATTGAGAGAGCCCCCCCCCAGAACTTTTGCCTTGCAACAAGGTTACAAGGTCCCTAGCAACTGAAAAACGAACTTCACTCTTGGAGGTTCTCTCCGATATATGGCTGAAGCATACCACAGCATCCTTTCTTACATCCTCCTTGGCCGATCTCAGTTGTCGCAGGAGGCTAGGAAGGAATACATCTACCACGCTCCTACAGAAGTCCACGCGATGTGATTGTCTGAAAGCTCTCTCAACAACTGGTAAGACACTATCTGCACTCTTCTTGAGCTGCTTTTCAAACGCAGGCAGAAGAACATTCGAGAAGTCTTCTTGTGAAACAGAGGCAAGTACAGGATCAAACGATAGAAAAAGTAGTTCTCGAAGGCCGTCCCCTCCTCGTGTAACAATGACCCGTGAAACATACAATTCTAACATGGGGTACTGGAGGGCCAACCATTGCTGAAGTTGTTTTTCTCCCAATTGAGAGCTAATATTACTAGTCAGTGCATTCAGACCAGCTGATGCTATACAGTATATGCCAGAGAATGAGATCGGTTCCTGACAGAAAGTCACGAACAGCGTGTCCAGCAGTGCTGGTAGATAGTCCTGGTGATGGTCCAGAAAAGACACAAGCAACTTTGTAGCACGCGTCGGAGGGGGAGGGCGATCAGGGAGCGCATCCTTAATGGCCAGTACAATCATATTGATAAAGCAACTGTTGTCATCAGATATTTGATACCCTTTCAATAGTTGTAGTGCAACCCATACCGCTCCAAACTGGATGAGGAAAGCGTAAGCATAATATTAATTCATCAATTCTCTGCCGTCCTACATTGGATCTGAATGGCTGCATCCCTAAGATGGCCAGATACCAGCATGCGGCCGCCACCGGCACTTTTGGCTGCGTAACAGACGCGATCGGCGGCTCGTAGCACGCCGTCCAGGGAGCGGCTGGCGCCGTCAATGGATACCACTCCGACTGTCACGGTGAATTCGACGGAGTCGTTGCAGCATTTGAATCGAAAGGATCCGAATTCGAAAGCGTTCATGTGCCAAGCTCAATTCTTGAAGCTCCGATTTGTATTCGGGCTGCATCGAACTCAGCGAAGGGAAGTAAATCCGATCTTC
>PJEL010004457.1_pt1 | contig 11560 bp, 11 predicted proteins | sample 1853271 | NCBI WGS metagenome assembly PJEL01 (sample SAMN08108733, study PRJNA415343) | Invertebrate metagenome, whole genome shotgun sequencing project. | host: Globobulimina | place: Sweden: Gullmar Fjord | collected 2015-08 | reverse complement strand
CCAAGGCTAATATTCGATCGCCAATTGCTGGGGTAATCGAAAAATTCCTTTGCAATAAAACCCTCGATTTTCGGTCCATCAGATTCAATGTCTTCGGGATTAATTCCATAGTTACCGATCTGTGAATACGTCATCGCAACTATCTGACCTTTATAGGAAGAGTCGGTCAGGATCTCTTGGTAACCTGTCATTGAAGTATTAAAAACAACCTCTCCTATAGTTTCACCCTGAGCTCCAAAGCTCCATCCTTCAAACACCGTCCCATCAGCAAGCACCAATAACGCTTTTAATCTCTTCATAATTAACTTCCTTTTATATATAGTCTTTATTCGTAATTAGTCTTTTTTCTCCGTCCAGTCGTAAACTTTACCCATTGCAACTGTTTTTTCTATGAAGCCGGTCAACGTCCATTTGTTAAAAGGGCAGTTTTTGCCCTTTGACAAAAACTTGGATGAATCGACTTTATAAATAGTATCAGGATTAATTAATGCAATATCGGCATCTGCTCCCGATGAAAGAGTTCCCTTGTTAATTCCCATTATTTTAGCAGGAGTTAGGCACATCTTCTTTATGAGTGTACTTAAGTCAATGACTTCATGTAGGACCAGATGAAAGCTTAAGGCAAAAGCGGTTTCAAGTCCTGATATGCCGAAAGCTGCAGCGTCAAACTCACAGTCTTTGTCATCAACATGATGAGGTGCGTGATCTGTGGCGATTACGTCAATAGTGCCGTCCTTAATTCCCTCTTTTATCGCCTCAACGTCTGCGGCTGTTCTGATAGGCGGATTGACCTTTAAGTTCGTGTCATAGCTGATTATGGCCTCATCAGTCAGATTGAAATAATGGGGGCATGTTTCAGTGGTTACATTTATCCCTCTAGCTTTTGCATCACGAATTAATTTTACCGATCCTGCAGTAGAAACATGCGCGATGTGCAGCCTGCCGCCGGTCAGTTCGCAGAGTGAAAGGTCACGGGCTACCATTGTCTCTTCTGCTGCTTTAGGAATTCCTTTCAGTCCTACAATAGTAGAAACAAACCCTTCGTTCATTACCCCGTCTTCGGACAACATCAGATCTTCGCAGTGGGATATAACCGGGGCATTAAATATTTTTGAGTACTCGAGGGCGCGCCTCATGATCTGGCTGTTTGTTACCGGCCTTCCGTCATCGGAAAAGGCGATACATCCCGCTTTAATGAGTGCTTCGAGCTGGGTCAGTTCTTCGCTTCTGGATCCGGTAGTAATTGCACCGATCGGGTAGACAGTACAGGCGCCTTCTCTCGCAGCTCTTTCAAGTATAAATTCTGTTACGGAAATAGTATCGTTGACCGGGTTCGTATTGGGCATGCAGCATACGGTTGTAAATCCACCCTTGACTGCTGCCATTGTGCCGGACTGAATGGTCTCTTTATATTCAAATCCAGGTTCCCGTAAGTGAGTATGAATATCGACAAGCCCGGGAATAACCAGAAGGTTTGATGCATCGATAACGCTGTCTGCCTCAGGGGCTTTTCCTTGTGGATATATGCCTTCAATTTTACGGTCTTTAACAAGGATGTCATGTATTCCGTCAATGTCTTGTGATGGATCTACTACGCGTCCGTTTTTAATTAATAGTGTCATTTCTTTACTCCTGCAAGAAGATATAAGACCGCCATTCTCACTGCGATTCCGTTTGTTACCTGCTCAATAATTACTGATTTGGGTCCATCTGCTAATGCTGATTCTATTTCAACGCCTCTGTTCATTGGTCCCGGATGCATAACTATGGCGTCGTTGTCCGCTAGTTTCATGCGTTCTGTCGTGAGACCGTATAGCTTGAAGTACTCCTTAAGGGAGGGGAGAAACCCTCTGCTCTGTCTTTCCAGTTGTAGTCTTAGAGTCATGACGACATCGGCGTCCCTAATTCCATCATCAATAGAATGAAATACGTCTATGCCGAGTTTATCGACTTCAGCTGGCATAAGGGTAGGGGGGCATATTACGCGGACCTTTGCTCCCATCTTTGTAAGGGCGTAAATATTTGATTTAGCAACCCGGCTGTGGGCGATATCTCCGATTATTGACACCTTCAAATCTTTAAATTTCTTTTTATGCTCCTGTATCGTAAATAGATCCAGCAGTGCCTGCGTGGGGTGTTCGTTTGCCCCGTCGCCCGCATTTACCACTGACATGTCTATAATATTGCTCAAAAGATGGGGTACCCCAGGGGAAGCATGCCGCACAATAACAAAATCAGCTCCGAGGGCCTGGATCGTAAGCGCAGTGTCTTTCAATGATTCGCCTTTAGTAACGCTGCTTGTAGAGACCGAGAAGTTGACAAAGTCAGCACTCAAGCGCTTTGAAGCAAGAGCGAATGATGTCTTTGTTCTTGTTGAGGGCTCAAAAAAGAGGCTGACAACTGTCTTTCCTCTCAGTGGTGGGACTTTTTTAATGTCTCGTTTAAGGACGTCTTTAAAGCCTGATGCGGTGTCAAGAATATGATATATTTCTTCCGGTGTGAGTTCTTTAATTCCTAAGAGGTCTTTTGATTTGATCATTTAACTGTATGTGCTTTGCTCACTATCAGTCAGTTGAGCTGACTGAAGTTGTTCTTTAACTTATTGTTCACTAATAAGGACAGCCTTATTATTTATACTATCCTCTTCAAGCGTTACCTCTACAAGGTCATTGAAAGATGTCGGGATATTTTTCCCGGCATAATCTGCCCTTATCGGAAGCTCTCTGTGCCCCCTGTCAATCAACACGGCGAGTTGTATATATGCGGGTCTGCCGAAGTCTACGAGAGCGTCCATTGCAGCCCGGATGCTTCTGCCTGTAAATAACACATCATCTACCAGAACGACTGTTTTGTCATCTATATTGCAGGGGATCTCGGTATGCATTACTACCGGCTGTTCATCCTTAGTATTAATATCATCTCTGTGAAAGGTGATGTCGAGTGTTCCGACTTCAATGATTCCGGTCTCTATCGACTCAATTTGAGTTGCAAGTTTTTTTGCGAGGATGACGCCGCCTTTTTGAATTCCTACAAGGCAGAGGTTTGATATTCCCTTGTTCTTCTCAATAATTTCATGCGCCATTCTTCTGATGGCCCTGTTAATGTCACTGCTGTCGAGTATGTTTTTAGGCATAAAAGAGTACCATTAATTGATATATCCTGGTTTTGAGAGTGGAAAGGTAAAGAGGGTATGCATTAGAAGCGTATTGCCGTTTGTGTTCATACACTGGGCATGTTCCTTTCCAGCCTCTCCGGACCAGATTAAAGGTTAATTCTGGTAGTCATCATAATATATCGCAGCTCGACTTGTCAATAACAGTTTTTATTAAAGATTCTGACTTGTTTTAACGATTAATGTAGTAAATCTGTATAATTGAATAATTAGTTGGAATTAGGCTGTTTTGGATTTATAATTTACTCTAAATGAATGTTTTAATTACAGTGACTAGCGCTGTTCTGAAATAATATGGGAGCTTTAATATGGCTATAACTAAAGACGAGTTGATTAATAAGGCGGGTGATATGAAAGCTCTGCCGGTTGTTGCGAGAAAAGCACTTGATACACTAAATAAAGATGGCTGTACTGTTGACGACTTGACCGGGATCATTGAAAAGGACCAGGCGATTGCCGCCCGGATTCTTAAAATCTCAAATAGTGCGCTCTATGGATTGAGGCAGGAGGTAACAAGCCTCCAGTATGCAATGATGGTCCTCGGGTTTAAGACGATTAAGAGTCTTGTCCTTGCAGCAACAACACGGTCTCTTTATAAAAAGTTTGGCATAACAGAGCAGATGATGTGGGACCACTCTGTTGGATCAGGTATTGCAGCCAAAATGATCGCGAAAGGAATGGGTGGTGAAATTGAGGATATTGCCTTTGTCGGCGGTCTGATGCACGATATGGGAAAGGTAATAATGAACAATGAAACGCCCGATGTTTTTACCGAAGTCATGATGGATATTTATAACGATAACGTAGAATCAATAACCGCTGAAAATAATGCATACGGTTTTAATCATACAGAAATTGGAGAAGGGGTTTCAAAAAAGTGGAAATTCTCACCTATTCTCATTGATATCCTTGGGAATCACCATCTAAATACCTGTAAGCTTGAGGAGATTGGTGATGATTTAAAGGCTAAAAGCATTGCGTGTGTAAATTTGGCTGATAATATATGTAAATCGCTAGGAATTGGATCAAGAAACCCAGATGATTCTATTGTCCTGCATGATTTGCCGTCTGCGGCTTTTCTGGGATTTAGCAAAGCGAAACTGGACGAACTGGTAATTAGCGTGAGCGAAACATATGCTGCAGAAAAATCGGCGTTTGATTAATTTGGTTCTGACCAGGATTGAAAGAAAAAAGAAAAGAAACTCTTTTTCTCCTCTTAAATATTCTTGTTTTCTTCTCCGTGCCTGTATTTTATAACATTGACCTTTTCCATAGTTATCAGGCCCTCCTTTACGGTCTCATCTAGAAAGGGGAGGATTTTGTTGATGTTCTCTTCGGTATCTACGATCTCTATCATAACCGGCAAATCCTCGGATAATCTGAGAAGCTTGATCGAGTGAATGCGGCTTGTTGCTCCATAGCCCATGAGTCCTCTGAATACGGTTGCACCGGCAAGGTTCAGTTTCCTGGCTTTAAGGACGATTGCTTCATACAAAGCCTTGTTTTCATGTTTGTCTGTTTCACCGATAAAGATCTTTAATGATGTTCCATCTGCAGGTAGTTTCATAATGGTTTCCTCTAATCTTGAATTATCTGAGAATATTTACAACGTACCGTGCGATTAAAAAACCTGCAAATACGAGTAATATGCCCAGAATATTGCTTGCAAGAAGGTTAGTGAGAGCTAACTTGATTTCCCCGTCTCTGAATAAACTGAAACTTTCGAGCGCAAAAGTTGAAAAAGTGGTGAACCCGCCTAGTATTCCGATGAAGACGAAGTTTCTGACATTGGAAGATAGTGTCTCAATTTCAAATAGGCCCCACAACAGTCCGATAATAAACGAGCCTGTTAGATTGACTGCAAGTGTGCCCCATGGGAAAACACCATTGAAAAGCCGATAGGTTAACCCCGATAATGAATAGCGGAGAACGGTGCCGATTGCTCCGCCGGTTGCGAGAAGAATTATTTTGGTCATTTCATATCCACATAATTAATTTGTGCTTTATTGAAGTTACATATTATCTTATTAAAAATCAATCACTATTTAATAATGATATCGTTGCAGCATGAAAATCTTGATTGACTCAAAACCATTCTGATATACTCATCGCATGATTATAATTCCAGCGATAGACCTAAAAGACGGTAAATGTGTTCGTCTTCTGCAGGGAAGAGAAGAAGATGTCACCGTATATTCAGACGACCCTGCGGCGATGGCAAAACACTGGGAGGATCTCGGTGCAGAGCTTTTGCATGTGGTAGACCTAGACGGGGCCTTTACCGGAGAGCAGAAAAACTTCGATAAAATTAAGGCCATCAGAGAAGCAATTAATATCCCCATAGAACTCGGCGGTGGAATAAGAGACGTAGACAGAATAAAGATGCTGATTGATCTTGGGGTAGATAGAACCATAATAGGCACCTCCGCTGCAAAGAATCCAGAGGTAGTAAAAGAAGCATGTAAGAAATTTCCCGGCCAGGTTATTGTCGGTATTGATGCAAAAGACGGAAAAGTAGCAGTGAAAGGCTGGGTTGAGGTTACCGAGCTTGATGCTATTGAGTTTGCCAGAGATATGGAATCAATCGGAGCAGCGAGTATTATTTACACAGACATTTCCCGAGACGGGATGCTAACTGGTCCGAATATAGAAGCTATGGCAAAAATGGTTGAGTCAGTGAATATCCCGGTGATAGCATCAGGCGGCGTATCAAAACTCGATGATGTAAAGAGTCTGATGCAGATCGAAAACATCTGGGGTGTAATCACGGGAAAAGCTCTATATGCTGGCTCAATGAAATTAGAGGATGCGATAGCGATGACAAAGGAAAATAATTAATGCTGGCAAAACGTATCATACCGTGCCTGGATGTAAAAGACGGAAGGGTAGTGAAAGGTGTTAATTTTCAGAACCTGACTGATGCCGGTGACCCTGTAGAAAATGCGAAATTCTACGATGAAGAGGGCGCTGATGAACTAGTGTTCCTTGATATAACTGCCTCCCATGAGAAACGCAAAACAATACTTGACGTAGTGGAACGGACAGCGGCAGATGTATTTATGCCTTTGACCGTTGGAGGTGGAATCAAGACGCTTGACGATATCAGGGACCTGCTCAATGCAGGCTGTGATAAAGTATCTTTAAATACGACAGCTGTACGAGATCCCTATTTTATTAAAAAGGCTTCCGAAAGGTTTGGCAGTCAATGCATAGTCGTTGCTGTCGATTCCAAGCGGGTCATAGAGGGTATGGAATTTGAACCTGATGACCCATGGCTTTCCTGGTTGAGTGATCCGTTTTTTAGTGAAACACGATTGCAGATCCCCAGCAATGGAACTCCGGTATGGGCGCTTTCTACCCATGGCGGCAGAAAAATGAGAAGGCTTGATTCAGTCAAGTTTGCAAAAAAAATGGAAGAGCTTGGTGCTGGTGAAATTCTTCTAACCAGTATGGACAGAGACGGTACTAAGATTGGGTTTGATATTTTGCTGACAAGTACTATATCAAAAGCAGTAACAATTCCTGTTGTAGCATCAGGCGGAGTAGGGACTCTTGAGCATATGCGTGAAGGCCTTGTTGAAGGAAAGGCGGATGCAGCCCTTGCAGCTTCAATCTTTCATTTCAGAGAATTCTCGATTCGTGAGACCAAGGAGTATTTACAGTCAAAGGGTGTGCCGGTCAGACTTTAAAGACGTTACGTGTTATCAGTCACAACCACAGTTTTCCCCATCTGAATCATATACTGTTCCATAAGTGTATCCCCCGCAGGCGGGACTGTCAGGTAATGATTTTCACCATTCCTGGTAACTGTAACTTTAACTTCAGGTAATTTTCTTGCGCTTGAGTATCTCGCGCATAATGCCGCAGCGACTTCTAAAGCACTCTCCGTAACATTTCCAAGGAGTACGGTGACAGGACTTCCGGCGTCTTCTACGTGCAGGGTGTAATCATTTGACTCGACAAGCGACATGATGGTCTCGTTGTCAGCTTTATCTCTTCCGACAATAATCTTGCAGTCAGGCGCATACCTGAATTGTCTGCCGACTCGCAGGAAATTAATTTCTTTATAATTCGGATCTTTTATATATGAGAGAAGCTCCCGCAGTTTGAAGGAATAATTTGGGTCTGTTAGAAGGCATCCGCCTGCAGGTGCGGGATACTCAGTTAAGCCCAGCTCGGCAGCGAGTGCGATTTGGGGCTTTCTTGTTCGACCGTTAAAATCAAGGAGCATATCTCTGTTGATCAACCCATTTATTTCAGGTATGGTCGGCGGCAGGATCTTACCGCACAACGGTCTGACCACTAGCCCCTTCACATCTGCGTCTTTGTCCATCACCGGGAAACAGTCCCTTCTCTGGCTCATTGGCCTCTGTCCAATTACCTCTCCGGTGATCAGAAAATCTGCCCCGGTCATCTTCATGAACTCCTTTGCTTCCTTAAGCATAAGTATTCTGCAGTCAACGCATGGGTTCATGTTCTTGCCGTGACCGTATTTGGGGTTTTTCACGATGTCGAAGAATTTATCCGATAGATGGGCCAGTTTGACCTTGAAACCGAATTTGACTGAAGCGGCGAATGGATCTTTTGAACAGGAGGACTTGTCCCCGATATCACAGCCGAAGTGGTTCATGAAGGTAATGGCGGTCACCTCAACCCCCTGCTTCATCATTGTGAGAATGGCGAGAGTGCTATCTAAGCCGCCTGAATATAATGCAATTGCTTTTGTCATATCTGAAACTCCTTGAATTCTGAATCTTGCTTGAATATTACAACTATTTTGCAGGAACTATCAATTTTCCCTTGATCTAAAATAGCAACTATTGTATCCTATTTCATGCATAAGGCAGTAGCAATAATTCCGGCGCGATATGATGCTACACGCTTCCCCGGAAAACCCCTTGCTCTGCTGAACAGAAAACCCATCATCCAGCATGTATACGAACATGCTATACGTGCAAGTCTCATTGATTATGTCGTAATTGCCACAGATGATAAACGAATATTAGACGCTGTAAATGACTTTGGTGGCAATGCGGTCATGACCTCTTCAGAGCATGACAGCGGAACCGACAGGATCGCCGAAGCCGCCGAAAACATAGAGTGTGAGTATGTCATCAACATACAGGGTGACGAGCCATTTGTTAGGCCGGAGATGATTGATGATGTGGTCAATCTGTTGTACAATGACCATAATGCTGCGATAAGTACCCTGGCGAAGAAAATTACCGACAAAGAAGAATTGTTCTCGCCGAACACAGTAAAAGTTGTTATGGACGATGACGGTTATGCGTTGTACTTCTCAAGAGCGCCTATCCCGTATTACCGGGATGACTGGAAGGGGCCGGACAGTCTTACTTTTGAAGAGGACCATACGGTTGTTCTTAAGCACATAGGGATATACGGTTTCAGAAAAGATGATCTGATGACTTTTACATCCATGAAAAAAGGCAGGCTTGAGGACATTGAAAAATTAGAGCAGTTAAGGGCCCTTGCAGTTGGGATGAAGATTAAAGTAAAAGAGACAGAATTTGTAACACATGGCATAGATACTATCGACGATTTAAGGAGAGCGGAAGAATGGCTAAGTATATCTTTGTAACAGGCGGAGTTTTATCATCACTCGGTAAGGGAATTGCCGCAGCTGCAATGGGAGCACTCCTTGAAGCTAGGGGACTGAAAGTAACGATCATGAAATTAGATCCTTATATCAATGTAGACCCCGGCACGTTGAGTCCTTTCCAGCATGGAGAAGTATTTGTGACTGATGACGGAGCGGAGACCGACCTTGATCTGGGTCACTATGAAAGGTTTATTTCAACACGAACCTCTCAGAGAAATAATTTCACTACGGGCAAGATCTACTATAATGTGCTGCTGAAAGAGCGGAGAGGCGATTATCTCGGTGAAACTGTGCAGGTCATTCCGCATATTACCGATGAAATAAAAATGGCTATCAAGAGTCTCGATAATGATTTTGATATTGTCATAGTAGAGATTGGCGGTACAATTGGTGATATTGAAAGCCTTCCATTTCTGGAAGCTATCAGACAGTTCAGATATGATGTCGGCAGGAACAATGTGATTTATGTCCATCTTACTCTAGTCCCTTATATACCAACATCCGGAGAGTTGAAATCAAAGCCTACCCAGCACAGCGTGAGAGAATTACGGGCTATTGGTATTCAGCCGGACATCCTTGTCTGCCGTACTGACAGACCGTTATCTAATGCCTTTAAAAAGAAAATAGCCCTGCATTGCAATATGGAAGTTGATGCTGTGATTGCAGCCAGGGATGTTGGGACTATTTATGAAGTTCCCCTTGATTTGAAAGCAGAAGGCATGGATGAGCTTGTTGTGAAGCTTCTGTCCCTGGATACAAAGGAACCTGACCTTTCCATGTGGGTCGATGTAGTGAAGAAGATTAAAGAGCCCGAACATACAGTGAGAATAGCAATGGTCGGAAAATATGTCGGCTTGAAGGATGCGTACAAGAGTCTGATGGAATCACTAATCCACGGAGGCATCGCTAATAATGTGAAAGTCGAGATCGAATGGATTGATGCCGAGGAGATGGAGAAGTATGATGCAGAGAGATACCTTGCAGATGTTGACGGTATTCTTATCCCCGGTGGATTCGGCGAACGCGGCATTGAAGGGAAAATCGATGCGGTTAAATATGCCAGAAAAAAGAAGGTCCCATTTCTTGGAATTTGCCTTGGCATGCAGTGCGCGGTCATCGAGTATGCGCGCAATGTATGTAAACTTGAGGGTGCAAACAGCGCTGAATTTGATAAAGAGACAAAGCATCCTGTTATTTATCTTATTGAAGAGTGGTATGATTTCAGAAATAAGACCGTACAGAGAAGAGACTTGACCTCTGACAAGGGTGGTACAATGCGGCTCGGCGAATACCCATGTGTACTGGTGGAAGATTCAATGGCACATCAGACCTATGGTCAGGAGGAAATACTTGAAAGGCACAGACACAGGTATGAGTTTAATAATGAATATATGGATATCCTTGTAAAGAATGGATTGAAAATCAGCGGTACGAGCCCTGATAAACAATTGGTTGAAATAGTTGAGATAGACGATCATCCGTGGTTCTTTGGATGTCAGTTCCACCCTGAATTTAAATCGAGCCCTCTTGCTCCACACCCAGTGTTTAAGGCATTTATTGGGGCGTCGTTAAAAGAGAAGAAACTGCCCTTTCAAAATTTAACTAATGAAAAAATGGAGGTCATTAATGAGTGATATCATGGATGTCTATGCTAGAGAAATAATTGACAGCAGAGGAAACCCTACTATTGAAGTTGATGTTGTACTTGAGAGCGGAGCATACGGAAGGGCTGCTGTCCCGTCCGGTGCGTCTACCGGCCAGAGAGAAGCCCTTGAACTGAGGGACAAGGACAAGCGTTACAATGGGAAGGGCGTGCAGAAGGCAGTCAAGAATGTAAACGAAAAGATAGCTCCCAAACTCATGGGTCTTGAAGCTGATGAACAGGCATATATTGATAATTTGATGATAAAACTTGACGGTACGAAGAATAAGGGAAAACTCGGGGCAAATGCAATTCTGGGTGTCTCACTTGCACTTGCTAAAGCCGCAGCTATGGAGGCGGAGCTTCCCTTATATAATTACATCGGCGGTGTCAGTGCACGGGAACTTCCTCTTCCAATGATGAATATATTGAACGGCGGTGCGCACGCGGACAATAATCTCGATATTCAGGAATTCATGATAATGCCTTCCGGAGCGTCGAGTTTCAGCGAGGCCTTGAGGATGGGTGCCGAGATCTTTCACAGCTTAAAGAAACTATTGAATGCAAAAGGGCTGAATACCGCTGTCGGTGATGAAGGTGGTTTTGCTCCCAGTCTGAATTCAAATGAAGAAGCGATTGTCATTGTCATGGAGGCGATTAAAAAAGCCGGATATAAACCAGGTAAGGACGTGTTCCTGGCTCTTGATGTAGCTGCGTCGGAATTACATGACAAGGGTAAATACACCTGGGAAGGCAAGAAAGTTAGTGCCGCTTATCTGATCGACTACTATGCCAAGCTTGTTGCAAAGTATCCTGTCATATCAATAGAAGACGGACTATCGGAAAACGACTGGAAGGGCTGGGAAGCCATGACCAAAAAGCTTGCTGATAAGGTCCAGCTGGTCGGAGATGATATCTTTGTGACTAATCCTGAAATATTCGCAAAGGGTATTGAAAAGGGTATTGGCAATTCGATATTAATAAACCTGAACCAGATCGGGACGCTGACCGAAACACTCGAGGCGATAGAGATGGCAAAGAGGGCAGGGTATACAGCAGTTGTCTCTCACAGGTCGGGAGAGACTGAAGATACTACTATTGCAGACCTTGCCGTTGCGATGAATAC
>PJEL010004456.1_pt1 | contig 11561 bp, 8 predicted proteins | sample 1853271 | NCBI WGS metagenome assembly PJEL01 (sample SAMN08108733, study PRJNA415343) | Invertebrate metagenome, whole genome shotgun sequencing project. | host: Globobulimina | place: Sweden: Gullmar Fjord | collected 2015-08 | reverse complement strand
GTTATGGTTCCATGGTTAGGTAAAACTGGCATGAACCTTTACGGTTACTACGACATTAATGCTAAAGATTGGAACGGTTACCAATTCTCTATGAACTGGTTCAAGCCTTTCTACTTCCTGGAGAACGGTTCATTCGTTTCTTTCCAGGGTTATGTTGATTACCAGTTCGGTGCTGACGAAGTTTACTTTGGTGATACTAAAGGTTTCTCATCTTCAGGTGGCGCGGCATACTTCGGTGTTCACTGGCATTCAGACAACTACGCATTGGGTTACGGCCTTAAAGGTTACCAGGACGTTTACTTGCTAACTGATGGTGGTGGTACTGGTCTAGAAACTACTGGTTTCGCACATTACCTGACTGCTACTTACAAGTTCTAAGACCTACTCTCAGAGTAATATCTTAGACTCTCTTTTTTAGAGAAGAGTAAGCATCTGTTAGAGCCGTGCATTGCACGGCTCTAAATTTAATTTTTACTTAAGCATGAGCTATATTTACTTAGTCTGTTTAATTAAAAGTTAATCTGTAAAAGATAAAGTTTTACGCGCTAAAATGGATTTTTCGCGGAAAGGCAGAAACCATGCATTTCAGTTTCCCCTTCCCGGTCTTCAAGGATTCAAGTCGTGACCTAGTGTCAGGATTGAAGTTATTGAACTTTGAACTATGAACATTCAAATTCAATAACTACACTGAATACCTGAATAAACAGATATCGCCAATGGTGATATCTAAGGCGACGCCCGAAGGCCCGGCCATAAAAATAATCAAAAAAATGCCACTTCCAGGCGCTGCCTTACGTAGATTTCTATTTCATCTTATTATTTGAATTACGTTTCGGAGAGCTATTATGAGCGATTTAAAAAAAGCTGCACAAAAAGCCATTGAATTGATGGACCTGACCACCTTGAACGATGATGATACCGATCAGAAGGTGATTGAACTTTGTCATAAGGCTAAGACGCCTGCCGGCAACACTGCAGCAATCTGTATTTACCCACGCTTCATTCCAATCGCACGCAAGACACTGAACGAGATGGGCTGCGAAAGCATCCGCATCGCGACTGTGACAAACTTCCCTCACGGTAACGATGATATCGCTATCGCGGTACTAGAGACTCGTGCAGCTGTCGCTTACGGTGCCGACGAAGTCGATGTGGTTTTCCCATACCGTGCATTGATGGCTGGCAACGAGACTGTTGGTTTCGAGCTGGTTAAAGCCTGTAAAGAAGCGTGTGGCGAAGGTGTACTGCTTAAGGTGATCATCGAGTCTGGCGTACTGCAAGACCCAGCACTTATTCGTAAGGCTTCTGAGTTATGTATCGATGCCGGTGCTGACTTCATTAAGACCTCTACCGGTAAAGTTCCGGTTAATGCAACCATCGAAGCTGCTGAGATCATGATGACAGTGATCAGTGAAAAGAACACCAAAGTTGGCTTCAAGCCTGCTGGCGGCGTTCGTGACGCCGCTGCTGCCGGTGAGTTCTTAGGACTCGCTGCACGTCTCTTAGGTGATGAGTGGGCAACGCCACGTACCTTCCGTTTTGGCGCATCTAGCTTGCTTATAAACCTTCTGCATACCTTGGAACTTGGTGATGCCGCTAAGGGCCCTCAAGGTTACTAAATAGTGTTGCCCTATTTTACTATTGGAAAATAGGGCCATCTTTTTTAGTTAAGTGTGATCTAAATCTATTTGGAAACACCAAAACTTGGTTAATATGTTTTGTAATTAAATTACGTTTTTTGGTGTTTCATTAAAGAGATTGTAACTATTTACTGAAAACTAGTTACACTCTGGAGGCAGTACCATGTTTCTAGCTCAAGAGATTATTCGTAAGAAGCGCAATGCTGAGGCGTTGTCAAAAGAAGAGATTCAATTTTTCGTTAAAGGTATTACCGATAACACGGTTTCAGAAGGTCAGATAGCAGCGCTGGGTATGGCGGTCTATTTTAATGACATGAACATGGATGAGCGTATTGCGTTAACGACATCTATGCGTGACTCGGGTACCGTTCTAAACTGGAAATCACTGGACCTTGATGGTCCTATCATCGATAAGCACAGCACTGGCGGTGTTGGTGATGTTATCAGCTTGATGCTTGGCCCTATGGCTGCAGCATGTGGCGGATATGTTCCGATGATCTCAGGTCGTGGCCTTGGTCATACCGGTGGAACGTTAGATAAGTTTGATGCTATTCCCGGTTACCAAACCGAGCCAGATAGTGCACTGTTCAGAAAAGTAGTTAAAGAAGCCGGTGTCGCCATTATTGGCCAGACGGGTGACCTGGTTCCTGCCGATAAGCGCTTCTACTCGATTCGTGATAACACCGCGACCGTTGAGTCAATCTCGCTCATTACCGCTTCAATTCTCTCTAAGAAACTGGCTGCTGGCCTCGATGCTCTTGCTATGGACGTTAAAGTCGGTAGTGGCGCATTTATGCCTACTTATGAGGCATCAGAAGAGTTAGCACGTAGTATCACCGCCGTTGCAAACGGTGCGGGTACTAAGACTACCGCTCTGCTTACCGATATGAACCAGGTTCTGGCTTCATGTGCGGGTAATGCCGTTGAAGTTAAAGAAGCGGTCGATTTCTTAACGGGTGCATACCGTAACCCTCGTCTCTATGAAGTGACCATGGGTTTATGTGCAGAGATGCTGCAGTTAGGTGGTATCGCTTCGAGCGAAGCTGAAGCGAGAGAGAAGCTAAATCGCGTTCTTGATAACGGTAAGGCGGCTGAGATATTTGGTCGTATGATCTCTGGTCTTGGCGGACCTGCAGATTTCATCGAGAACACGGGTCTGTATCTGCCAGAATCTAAGATTATCCGTCCAGTCTATGCTGACCAAACAGGTTTCGCTTCATCGATGGATACTCGTGAGCTCGGTCTTGCGGTTGTTACCTTAGGTGGTGGCCGTCGTAAACCTGGTGACGCACTCGATTACAGTGTTGGTCTGACTAAAGTTTGTGCTCTAGGTGATGAAATTTCTGCTGATAAGCCAATCGCCTTCATTCATGCGCAAACAGAGAATGCGTTTGCTGAAGCTGAAGCTGCGGTTAAGAAAGCCATACACGTAGGCGAGACGAAACCAGAGAAGACTCCTGAAATATATCGCTATATTCGTGAGTCAGATCTGTAACGGAGCATTAAGTATGAAACGTACATATATTATGATGTTGGACTCATTTGGTATCGGAGCTGCGGCAGATGCTGAAGCGTTCGGCGATGTAGGGTCTGATACCTTTGGTCATATCGCACAAGCGTGCGCCGAAGGAAAAGCCAACGAAGGCCGTGAAGGCCCGTTGAAGCTACCTAATCTTGCACGTCTGGGCCTTGCCCTGGCATCCAAAGAGAGCACGGGTCAACTTCCAGCTGGTTTCAGTGACGATGTTGAGATCATTGGCGCCTATGGCCATGCCGATGAACTTAGTACCGGTAAAGATACGCCGAGTGGACACTGGGAATTAGCGGGTGTACCTGTTCTGTATGAATGGGGGTACTTTAGCGACCATACCAACTCTTTCCCGAAAGAGCTGACCGATAAAATTTTGGCCAGAGCCGGCTTGTCTGATTACTTAGGTAACTGTCATGCATCGGGTACAGCTATTCTGGAAGAGCTCGGTAACGAGCACATGACCAGTGGCTTGCCAATTTTCTACACTTCGGCAGACTCCGTATTTCAGGTGGCATGTCACGAAGAGACTTTCGGACTAGAGAATCTTTATACTTTGTGTCAGATCGTTCGTGAAGAGCTTGAGCCATATAATATTGGACGTGTTATTGCCCGTCCTTTCGTTGGCACAGGCCCTAGCGACTTTGCCCGCACGGGTAACAGACGTGACTACGCGGTTGAGCCGCCAGCGAAGACGGTACTCGATAAACTCAAAGATTCCGGTGGTGAAGTGGTGAGTGTCGGTAAGATTGCCGATATCTATGCACATTGCGGTATTACTAAGAAAGTGAAAGGCACAGGCCTAGAAGCCTTGTTTGATGCGACACTCGAAGAGATCAAACTTGCTGGTGATAACACGATAGTGTTTACTAACTTCGTTGATTTCGATTCTCACTTTGGTCATAGACGTGATGTTGCCGGTTATGCGAGAAGCCTTGAGTATTTCGATTCTCGCTTGCCTGAAATCATGGCGTTGCTGGAAGAGGACGATCTCTTACTTCTAACAGCTGACCATGGTTGTGATCCGACTTGGCCTGGTACTGACCATACTCGTGAACGTGTGCCTGTATTGGCATACGGAGCAGGACTAGAAGCTGGCTCATTAGGCCGCCGTAAGAGTTTTGCCGACATGGGTCAATCCATAGCAAGTTACTTTAAACTTGAGCCTATGGAATATGGCGAGTCGTTTATTAAGTAAATATTAATAGCGATAAGATACAATCTTATCGCTGGTTTTAGTTTGCAAGTAAAAATTTTGGCGGTTAGATGATGGCCGCCACATACAAAGGCTTAGGTCTGCTTACTTTTAGTAACGCTTAAGTTTCATTATATAAGGGGTTATATAGATGGCTACACCGCATATCAACGCACCAGAAGGCGCATTCGCTGATACAGTTCTATTTCCAGGCGATCCACTACGTGCTAAGTACATTGCTGAGACTTTCCTGGAGAACGTTGAGCTAGTTACCGATGTTCGTAACATGTTCGGCTATACCGGTACTTATAAAGGGACTCGTATCTCTGTTATGGGTTCAGGCATGGGTATTCCTTCATGCTCTATCTACGCGACTGAGTTGATTAAAGACTACGGTGTTAAGAACCTGATCCGTGTCGGTACTTGTGGTGCGGTTAGCACTGACGTTAAAGTTCGTGACGTTCTAATCGGAATGGGTGCTTGTACCGATTCTCAAGTGAACCGTCTACGTTTTAAAGGTCAAGACTTTGCTGCTATCGCTGATTACGGCCTACTTAGCGCCGTTGTTAAAGCTGCTGAAGCTAAAGGTACTAAATTCCGTGTTGGTAACATGTTCTCTGCCGATCTTTTCTACACTCCAGATCCAGAAATGTTCGACGTTATGGAAAAGATGGACATCTTAGGTGTCGAAATGGAAGCTGCCGGTCTTTACGGTGTTGCAGCTGAGTTCGGTGCTAAAGCATTGTGTGTTTGTACTGTATCTGATCATATCCGTACCGGTGAAAAGACCTCTTCTGATGAGCGTCAAACTACCTTCAACGAAATGATCGAAATGACACTGGAAGCTGCAATTACACTTTAATGATTAACTCACTATTCTTTTAGTGATTTAAATCGGGTGTAACAGCTAAGTGTTAATCTAAAAGGGCTCTTGCGAGCCCTTTTTTGTTGCTTGTTATTTTGATACTGGTCGAAAAATACCGACCTATTCTATTTTTTCAATGTCTTCGCTTGTTTCGGTGTTCTCGCCAATCACCTTATCTTTATCCGCTTGCTTCTTTTGACTCTTAGCCAGTGCCTTCCTGAGCTTTTCCTGCTCTTTCTTCCTTAACTTTCCAGGCTTCTGTCTCAACTTTGCCCGTGTTTTACGGCGGTCAAAATCTGCTCTCTTGAAGGAGAGTGAGCGGGATAACAGCATGCCGATTAAGCCTGCGATGATCAACATCATCTGTTGCTGTTCCATATTGATCTGGTGAGCCTCTTTAATCTCGTTAAAGAATAATCTGGGCTCTAGCCTGACCTCGATAAAACCTAAGTTAATGTCGTCTTGCGTTACCGCCTCAACATAGGGGGGGTAACGTTCCAGCAGTTTATTGAGCTCATCAGAGTCAGGTTCAAGTTCCTCATCGGTGACACTCTGTGCAAATGATAGCCTCTGCCCATCCTCACTGAAAATACTGGCCGACATCACTTTAGGGTCTTCCACTAAGGCGCTGGCGAGCCATTGCAACTGTTCATCATTTTGCAATTGGAGAGCCGGTGCCGCCCCGTAGGCCGTCTGCTGAACGAGTAATCTTGCCATCTTTTGCGTTTGGGACTTTAGAAGCTGCTGCCCTTGTAGTAGGCTAGTTTCCCATAACTGAATCAGACCCACAGCGAGTGTCAGCGCTATGGCCATCTGCAGTAGTCTGCTAATTCTATGGCTCTTTTTCAGTCCTTTAAGAAAAAACACTTTATACCTGAATTTATTTGGGTTTACCTAATCATAATTGATTATGGCCTTACCCGGTAGTTGGAGATGCGTTACTAATGGAAAGTCTGAGCCACACTTCACTGTTTTCATGGTTAATTAATGAAGAGACAGCCAGTTATCAATTTCATAGCCAGACCCAGATCCAAACCCTGTCACGCCATGTCGAGTGCCAGGCTCCGCAAGGAGGAGCCAGACTCAGGCTCATCTATGCAACGCGAGATGTTGAGGCTGAGATAGCCAGGGCGATTTCTCAGTCGACCTTACCGTTCAGTTTAGCGGTAATCGACAGAAGCAGCGGGCTTAACTGCATCGAACTGTGCAGTGATGAGCCACTTACCCTGACACATCTGCAGTTGTTCTCCTCCCTCGAGAAGGTTGAAGCTTTTTCAATGGCTGCAGAGCCGCCGACCCTCAATAGCCCGGGTTTATTGGTGATGGATATGGACTCGACCGCTATCGAGATCGAATGTATCGATGAGCTGGCAGCCATGGCTGGGGTCGGTGAAGCCGTTGCCGAAGTTACAGAGCGGGCGATGCTAGGGGAGCTCGACTTTGAGGAGAGTCTGAGGGGCAGGGTATCTCAGCTAACCGGGGCCGATGAATCCATTATTCAAACCTTGTGCGATAAACTGCCTTTAATGCCCGGGTTAACCGAGATGGTGAGTGAGTTGCAGTCTCATGACTGGCGTGTGGTTGTCGCATCGGGTGGTTTTACCCCCTTTGTCGGGCACCTTAAGGAGTTATTAAACCTCGATGCCGCCTATGCTAATAAGCTGGATATCGAGGGGGGGAAGCTGGCCGGCACCGTTTCCGGGCAAGTAGTCGATGCGCAATTTAAAGCCGATACCGTGCAACGATGTGCCAAGCTGTGGGATATCCCTCAAGGACAGAGATTAGCCATAGGTGACGGTGCTAACGATATCCCCATGATAGAGGCGGCCGATTATGGTATCGCCTATCATGCTAAGCCTAAGCTGAAACAGGCTGCCGATGTCTCTATCAGTCAGCTGGATTTAAGAGTGCTGCCGTACCTGTTACTGCTAGGCTCAATCTCTTCCTAGAATATCAATCTCTATATACCAATCGGTATAGGCTATAAGGCTGCTTGGTGCAGCTTTATGGCCCACTGTTTAAGCGTTATTTTTTATGTTTAAAACGACGCTTATCTTTCTGAACTTATTCCTGTTATTTCATGTCTCGTGTTTAACCTTTTGTCAGTTGAGTAATTACTCTTGTTTTTCCTATACTGACTCAGTAAATTAATCTCTAAATTAGAAAAAGTGATTCGCTCGTGGCCATAAAACAAGACTCGCATTTTATCCCATACCTCGGCGGTAGACTCCATTTGAGGCAAATTCGTTCGAGTGATACCGATATCAAAGATATGTCAAAGCCACCAATCCTGATGCTCCATGGCGCCATGTCAAATGGACGTGTCTTCTACAGTGAAACCGGAAGGGGGTTGGCGTGCTTTTTAGCCGAGGCTGGATTTGTTGTCTATGCGCTCGATACACAGGGACGCGGCCTGAGTACGCCAAAATTGCAACGCGGCTTTACAGGCGGCCAGGGGGAGGTTATTCGTGACCAGCTGCCTTTGATCCATCACTATATTCTCGGGTTACACCCTGAAGTATCTAAGGTTCATTGGTGTGGCCATTCGTGGGGCGGCGTGCTTATGGCCAGCGCGATTAGCCGATTCCCCCTGTTTCAGGACAGTGTGGCCTCACTGCTTACTTTTGGCAGCAAGCGTAGGATTAAAATCAGATCGCTTAAGAAGTGGATGATGGTCGATCTGGGGTGGAACAAGTTGGCCCAAGCTATAGCATGGAGTCATGGCTATCTGGCTGCCGACAAATGGCGAATGGGAATGGACAATGAGAGTCGTCAGTCACTCGCTCAAAGCATCGATTGGGTGAGGGGAGATTGGATAGATCACGATGACGGTTTCGATTATGCGAGGGCCGCCAGAGGTGTCGCCGAGCAGGGAAAGTGGCCCAAGTCCTGGTTTATTGCGGGCTCAGGGGATCATGTCTTAGGAAACCCCGCCGATGTGCAAAGCATGGTTAAGGAGTGTCAGCTTAAGGATGTGAACTATACCCTGTTATCAAAGGCCAAGGGTTATAAACATGATTATGGCCATGCCGATATGTTGACCCATAAAGATGCCGTGGACGACCATTTTGTTCAGGTGCGGCAGTGGTACCTGAACAGCCACACCTCTACCAGACACCGTTGATTCGTTAGGCTGGATCCTGAAAGAGTTTAGGCCGAAACCTCAAGTTGCTGCTCAGGGTATTCATAAAGGTCGGGGTATCTCAGCTGAACCTCTTCGGTAATATCCAGCAGCTCGCCAACTCCGATGATCCGCCATAACAGCTCCTCTAATTTCTTAGATTTATGGGGGGCGTGTGCGTTGATATATTCGAGCTCCCGACGAATATAGTTAAGATCTGGTTTTCCCGATGCTCCACGATAGACTCTTAGTGCCATAAAACGTCCCAGATTATTACTCTGGTTGATGAAGTGCTGTCTGGCATTGTTATCACCAATCTCCGTTGGTGGAAGACACTTTACCCTGACCTGCCCCTGAGATTGTCTCGATACCTGAAGATAGACTTCAAAGTACTCTAAACCGTTTTGGGGCTTCATGGCTCTGATAGGATCGATGAATTCTCTCTTCAAGCGACCATCTTTAAGCAGAGACTCTAAGTTGTACTCTAAGTGTTCAGAGGCTGACGCGGCGAAGAGATCCATGATGACATTCTTATGGGTGCCGATCCCCAGAGTCGAAAGCTGTGCCGACTTGGCTGTTTTTTCGATAAAGAAAGGCACCGAATCTAAATGGCGCATAAACAGGTTTTTTAAACCGTCAGCCAACTCTTTGGTTTCACTGTGGGCCTCGGTGACCTTTTCCAGTTTCTCCTCGTTATGGATGATGAGTTTATTTAAAAACTCAACTCCGGCATGGGGGGTATGCCCCATTGCCGCTGCCAGGTGAATGGTGACGTTATTCTTTCTGGTTCTTATCAATCGATAAGCGAGATGATTGAGTTTAGTTTTCCCAGCAAGCGGCTGTAATTTCGGGAAGCTCAACAGTAGTGGTGCTGTTTTATTAAATTGAACCGGACTTTCTAGGGTCAGCTGCAGTCCTTTACTCGATATGTCATGGGTGAAGCCTGTCGCCGTAAGTTTGCCCTGGTTTATGGTTACCTGAGTTTTGAATGCGAAGCGCGCCTCATTTCTTCTCTCGCTAAATTGAAGTGAAAGCAGTTTTATCGGGTTGACGGTGACTTTCTGTTGGCCAAATATCTTCAGTTCGTTGACTTTTTTATCACTCTTACAATCCCAGGCCTGATAATCGATCTGGGCGTGTTCGGCTGTGAGGTTTATCAGTTGTAATACATGAGTGAATCGCTTGAGTTGTGCCTCAGTTAGTGCCGAATAACCACGATCGTCACCGGGAAGTATGCTGGCTTTGTAGCATTGGCTATGGTCTACCTTGTGATGCGCTAACTTAAAGACTTTCCATGAAGCTTTGGTGGCGCCAAAGCTGAGAAACAGCGGCAATAGTTTTTTGCTTTTAAGTTCGGCTAATGTTGCCGAGTAAAAAAAGACGCAACCTTGAGTCTGAAAGGTGAAGCAGAAGAACAGGCTGTGATCTTTATTATCAGGCTCACTGAGTAGTGCGTCTAATCTCCGGCTCGACAACATGCCCGAGAGTTGACTGATATCCTTCTCATCGCGGAAGAAATATTGCAGCAGCTGGTTGTCACGACTGAGGAGCTTATGAGTGATCTTATACTGACCATCATCGGATTCGACAAACAGGGGAAGGTGCGGGAGATGAGGGAGATAGTGTCGCTCAAAACCCAGACCGGTCGCAGCCACTAAAACGTCATTGATATCGACCTTATAGCGGTACTTGTAGCCTTTAATCAGATTAGACAGCATTTTTGCCAGCTCTTCGGTTCCGCTGACACGTTTGAGACGCATCCAGCAATACTCTGAGCTGGACTGTGTATCGACTATCTCGTAATCGACCCCTTTTTGTAGGTCTTCATAATAATACTCTTCGCTCAGCTCCAGCAGTTTGACTCTTATCGGTTTATCGAGATCGAAATTATGTGCCAGCGGTAGTCTTATCCGAGCACCGCCAACCGATAGGTCGACAGTGATCCCCGGTATTTCAACTCTTCCCGATTGTAGTGTCGAGATCCGAATACTGTAATTCATCCTCTCTTCACTGCGATTAAAGTAATTACCTAAGACGACGCCCTTTGCGATAAATGGGGTGAGTTGGCCGTTTTCTTGACTGTTTTCACTGCTACGCTGTTTTAGCTTACGCTGTTTATGTGCTTCGATGACCTGCTCATAAACCCCTAAGGTATATTGGTCTCGATAAAGCGCCATAGATTGCATAAAGCTCTCTTTAGCGGGGCCATCGAGATAATGATGCTGATTGTTGTGGATCACCTCTTCACAAGGGAGTTCAGACTTGTCTCTGAGATCTATGATACGGCTGCAAGGCGAAGAGATTCGATTGAGTTCCATCTTCAGCAAGAAGCGGGTGGAATTTGATTCATCTGCTGTCAGCTGCTGAAATAGCTCCTGAAAATCGGGCTCCATTATCAGGGGCTTGAGCTGCTCAATTAAGGCGCTATGTTCGTCTAAACTCATCTACTCGCTTCTTTTTATGGGATCTATTCTATCTTGGGCTGCAGTTACCTAGCTGATAGTATTATGTCGGCAGGTAAGGGCACTACTTGATAGCTAACTTCCATAACCATCATATTATAAGTCATTATTATTAGACACTATCATTTAGCTTTCGGGTTAGTGATTTCAACTTATCTAGGGAGGAATTTAGCTGCAAAGGAAAAGTAGCTTTCTCAAGCTCATATCTTACGTCATAATCGACCTTTCGGTAATCGATATCTATCTTTCTAATAAAAGAGCTATGGCTAAAAATAAAACAGCATATGTGTGTAATGAATGTGGTCAGGACTTTCCCAGGTGGCAAGGCCAATGCAGTGCATGTCATGAATGGAATACCATCACCGAAGTTCGCTTAGGTTCGAATAAGTCAGCCGGTGCTTCGGTGTCGGGTTATGCCGGTGCGGTTGGCGGTGGTTCAAAGAAGCTCAATGAAATTAAGGAAGTTGACGCCGAAAAGATGCTAACTGGCATAGGTGAGCTCGACCGCGTTCTGTGCGGCGGGTTAACGACTGGTTCGGTGAATATCATCTCCGGCGACCCAGGGGCGGGTAAGACCACCATATTATCCGATCTCGTCTCTCGCATGTCACAACTGATGCCATCACTCTACTGTACTGCCGAAGAGTCGCTGTCACAGTTTAAAAATCGTGTGAACCGTCTCAAGCTGAACTGCAATGAAGATAATCTATACCTGATGGCGGAAACGAGTGTCGAAGCCATCATTGCCGA
>PJEL010004455.1_pt1 | contig 11561 bp, 13 predicted proteins | sample 1853271 | NCBI WGS metagenome assembly PJEL01 (sample SAMN08108733, study PRJNA415343) | Invertebrate metagenome, whole genome shotgun sequencing project. | host: Globobulimina | place: Sweden: Gullmar Fjord | collected 2015-08 | reverse complement strand
TTGCGTAGTAATGAGCAAGGTGGAACCGGTGGTTTATCTGGTGTCACGCTAGATGGTTTTGACCCTGAAGTTGATTAAATAAGCCTGTTATAAAATAAATGCTCTTTTACTTAAGACAGAAAACATAAAAGCCAAACTATTTATAAGTTTGGCTTTTTTATTTGACTTGTCTCGTCCTGAATTCAGCTTGTTTTCTAGTTACTGGCTTTGGTAGGTTGAGTACTGTTACCTACATAATAGTAAATAGTCCAAGTCGTAGAGAATAACCCTGAAGTTGGTACTAAATGAGTTGTGAAGGTTACCTTTTCACTCGGTTTTGCACCATGATTGGTAAAACTAGCCTTCATGCCGTCATCGTGGTTTCTATTACTTTCCTCTAATTGCCACTCATCGCCTAAACATTCTTGCGTGACTCTTTTGGCGCCTTGGTAATAGTTTTGAGCGGTTTCTTCATCGGGAGCAACTAATCGACACGAATAGGTATGCTGTTTTCCACCCCATGAAAATACTTGGCAATTTTCACCAAAAAGCTGATATTTAGCGCGCCAAATGTTACTTACTCTACCACCCACTTTAATTTCTTTAAGTTGTTTGAAATCGTCATAATAAGCTGATTTTAGCAATTCAAGTTTAGTGCATGCGTTGGTAGTGGGCATAATGTTAGCGGCAATTTTAGTATTTTGATTTACGCAACTTGCCAAAAGAATGCTAGAAAGAATAATGGTGAGTTTTATAGGTGTTTTCATAAAATTATATCAGCCTGATGTAAAATTTTAAGGGGAATGCTTCCTAGGGGTGATGGTACAGAGTTTTATGTTATTTTCCTAGCGAATGAGAGAGTTATCTTAGTACTTCACACTTACCTGATTTCTATTTGTTATTTCTACATTTAATTCGATAGCTCTAAATAGAGTAGAAGGCTATACCTTAGCTTAAATTGCAGTAAAAAGAGTTATGTTTTAGATAGTTAAATAGAATAAAATAATGATTATACCTCTTACTTAGAAAAAATAGACTTTACCATGATCCAAGTTCCTCCATTGAGTAAACAAGCTTTAGTGAATGCTCAAGCTAAAATAGACAGTAAAACGAAGCCATTAGGTGCCTTAGGCGTACTTGAGCCTTTAGCTTTACAACTTGCTTTGATCACGGCTCAAAGGTCTCTAAGGCGGTCTGTTCATACTAGCCCTAGCCAAATCAGTATTAATAAACCAATCATGATGGTTTTTGCTGGTGATCACGGTATTAATGAAGAGAATCTTAGTATTGCGCCTAGTGCAGTGACTAAACAAATGGTGCTTAATTTTTTACATGGCGGAGCTGCGATTAATTGTTTTTGTCAGAGTAATGATATTGCTTTAACGGTAATAGATTGTGGTATTTTGCAGCCCGTTAGCCTAGAGGAAATACCTAAAGCAAGAAGTGATGATAAACACAAACCTGAATTTATTGAATTACGACTAGGGGCAGGTACAGCTAATTTTTCTGTTAAACGAGCTATGACTGTTGCTCAGGTGGAGCAAGGGTTTGTTAATGCTCAGCAGCTTGTAAATGAGCAGATTGCACAAGGTGCTGAAATATTACTGTTAGGTGAAATGGGTATTGCTAATACAAGCTCAGCTGCGGCGCTTATGTCGGCGCTTACTTCATTAAGTGTTGAGCAGTGTGTAGGCCGCGGCACCGGCATTAGTGATGAGCAATTAAAGAGAAAAGTAAGCTTGATTGAACAAGCGCTTTCAAGAGTTTCCTCAGATTCAAAAGTGCTAAGCAACTCTAATAAAAATTTAAGTTCAGAAGACGTAATTGAGCTTTTATCTCAGTTTGGTGGTTTTGAAATAGTGCAAATGGTTGCTACCATCCTAGCTGGCGCTTCAGCTAGTGTTCCTGTTGTTATTGATGGTTTCATTGTTAGTGTAGCTGCATTAGTTGCCGTTCGATTAGATAATAATGTTGCTGATTACTTAATTTTTTCACATGTTTCTCAAGAAAAAGCGCACAAAACCTTACTTGCAGAGCTTATCTCCGCACAAACTTTTACCGAACTTGATGGACAGGCATTATTAGATTTAGGACTTCGTCTTGGAGAAGGAACAGGGGCAGCGCTTGCATTGCCTTTAATAAAAGCAGCAGCAAGCTTTTATAATAATATGGCTAGCTTTGAAAGTGCAGGGGTGACTGTGTGATTGGCTCAGTAAAGGAGCAGCTAAATCTATTTTATTTGGCGCTAAGCTTTTTTACGCGTTTACCTGTACCTAAGAGCATGCACTATTCTGAAAGCCTGTTGAACCAAGCTAATCGATATTTTTCTTTAGTCGGCTTAGTCATTGGCATTTTACTGGTATTAAGTTACTGCTTGCTCAGCTCCTTTTTACCGGTAACTATCGCTATTTTGTTAACTATGAGTATTAGTTTATTGCTAACAGGCGCTTTTCACGAAGACGGTTTAGCTGATATGGCTGATGGCATTGGCGGCGCTTTTACCATAGAAAAGCGATTGACCATCATGAAAGATAGTCGTATTGGCACGTATGGTGCGGTAACCTTATTGATGGCACTAGTGTTAAAATTCACTTTACTGGTAGAGTTAGCTAAGCAAGATAGTAATCACTTACTTTTTGCTATTGTTTTGGTATCGGCTCTATCTAGAGCTGTTGCGGGTAGTTTAATTTCAGCTATGCCTTATGTTAGTGATAGTGAGCAGAGTAAAAGTAAGCCGTTAGCACAAGCACAATCCTCAACAGAGTTAATTATTCTGCTTGTTATCGGCGCCGCTCCGTTACTATTTTTCTCAAGTAGTATTATATTTTATATTTTACTGATGTTAATTACTTTTCGTTTCCTTTTTAAAAAGTGGTTAATGGCAAAGATTGGTGGCTTTACTGGTGATTGCTTAGGTGCCGCACAACAAATTTCGGAACTACTTATTTATTTAATGCTTGTTGCCTGTCTTGATAGGAACATTTCTTCAGCAGCACTAGTTTCTTCCAAGGTATTATCATGATTCATTTTGTTTTAGGTGGTGCTCGCTCGGGCAAGTCACGCTTTGCTGAACAGCAAGCACTTGAGCTATCTAATAAGAAACAAAAGCAAGTAGTTTATATTGCTACAGCAAGTGCTATTGATGATGAAATGCAGAGTCGAATCACTAAGCACCAGAGTGATAGAGATGATAGTTGGCAATTAATCGAATGTCCGTTATCGCTTGCTGATAGGGTGATTTCTCTAGATAAAGGCAATGTTTACTTACTTGATTGTTTAACCTTGTGGTTAAATAACCAGCTTTTTGCCAAGCATGAGGCAACAAATACAAAGCAAGGTCAGCATTTACAAATGCAGATAGATAAACTTATTGCATCTCTAAGTACTGTGGAAGCTGATATTGTTATTGTTAGTAATGAAATAGGTTTGGGTGTTATCCCTATGGGGGAGTCAACACGTCTGTACGTCGATTATTGCGGCTGGTTAAACCAAGCAGTTGCTAAAATTGCTGATAAAGTTACTTTAGTGACAGCCGGTATTCCGCTGCTTATTAAAGGTAATGTTAAAGATATTGAAACAGATAATGCTTCAGATAAAGCAGGTATGGGTAGTTAATGTCACAGTTTGAAATAGATTTAATAAGGCATGTCAAAGTAGATGGAAAACCCGCCTTATATGGTAGTACGGATATAAAGCCATTAGCTGCTGAGAACGAGCGCTTGTTGGCACAATTAATAACTCAGCAAAACACCTCAAAAGCATACCACAATGTTATTTGCTCGCCGTTGCAACGCTGTCAAAGCTTAGCTATGAAGTTTGCACAATCAAGTCAATTACCTTTGCATATCTGTGACAATTTACAAGAAATGAACTTTGGTGATTTTGATGGTATTCCCTTTGATGAGATGGTCTTTAAAGGTGTAATTAAAGAGGCAAAGGAGACAACTAAAGTAAGTCTCAATGAAAAAAGTTCAACAGTACAATGGTCATTACTGGAGAAATTCTTTCAAGATCCTGCCGCGACGGTATTACCAGAAGGGGAGTTGTTAGTAGATTTTTATCAGCGGGTGATACAGGCTTGGCAATGCCTGGTTGAACAGCAACTTACTTTTGCAAGCGAGCAGAAGCAAACCTCTCAATCAACATCTTCCCACTTGAAAATTACTCAGCGCCAAAGCTCTCAGTCACAAAGTACTCAGCGCCAAAATTCTGAGTCACAAAGTCCAAGAAGAGTACTAGTGGTTGCCCATGGTGGTGTGATTCGAATGATTTTAGCGCATATATTACAGCTAGATTGGCGACAAGCGAGTTGGCATCAACAATTACATATTGGTCATGCTAGTCTTACTCGTGTTTGTCTTAGCCAGCCCTATGATAATGAAAAGATTCTCCAACAAATAACAACTATAGCGATGCCTTTTCTTAAAGAGCAGGATTAAAGAACAGGGCTAAAGGCAAAAAGCGTAACTATGATAAAACCATCTAAGAGCAGTGCAAAAGTGAAACATCAACAAGTAAAAACCATCATGATACAAGGCACAACGTCAGATGCGGGTAAAACTACTTTAGTTGCTGGATTATGCCGTTTATTTTCTGACATGGCCGTTAAAGTCGCGCCTTTTAAACCGCAAAATATGGCACTTAATAGCGCTGTTACGCCTTGTGGCGGTGAAATAGGAAGGGCACAAGCACTCCAGGCCAAAGCAGCGCGTTTACCTTTAGATGTTGATTTCAATCCGATCCTTTTAAAACCTAATAGTGATACGGGTGCACAGGTGATTGTTCATGGTAAGGCGCTTACTCGTAATGCATCGTCGAATATGGAAGCGAGTGAGTATCAAGATTATAAGAAAGTGGCTATGCAAGCTGTACTTAGCTCTCATCAACGGTTATCTGAGCAGTATGAGTTAATCGTTGTAGAAGGTGCAGGTAGTCCAGCAGAGATAAACCTAAGGGAAGGTGATATTGCCAATATGGGTTTTGCAGAGGCGGTTGATTGTCCTGTTTTGATTATTGCAGATATTGATAAAGGTGGCGTTTTTGCACAGTTGGTGGGGACTTTAATGTTGTTGTCTCAATCAGAGCAAGACAGAGTTGTTGGCTTTGTCATCAACCGCTTTCGTGGCGATATCAAGCTACTTGAATCAGGATTGACTTGGCTAGAGCAAAAAACAAACAAGCCTGTTTTAGGCGTTTTGCCTTATTTACATGGCTTAGATATCTCTTCTGAAGATGCTTTGGTTACTCAGCAAAATAATGATGAAAGCGGGTTAGAAGATACTAGGGCTCGTATTGTTGTATTGGTGTATCCACATATGAGTAACCATACTGATTTTGATGCATTGCGCCACCATAAGGATATTGATTGCCAATTCCTTTTTGCAAAAGGAAGTGAGGGAGAAGCTAGCCCTGAAAAAATAGCCATTCCTGCCTGTGATTTAATCATTTTGCCTGGAAGTAAAAATGTTCGTAGCGACCTCGAATTTCTGCGTCAACGTGGTTGGCACGACGATATTGCCAAACATCTGCGCTACAGAGGCAAAGTAATCGGCATTTGTGGTGGCTATCAAATGTTAGGTGAGTTAATTAACGACCCACAAGGGGTAGAGGGTATAGCAGGCTCTACTGAAGGACTAGGCTACTTTTCAATGTATACAGAATTAAAACCACATAAAACCTTGATAAATGTTTCAGGCGTTTTAAAACTTGCTAAGCAAAGTGCAGACATTAGTGGTTATGAAATTCATGCGGGTGAGAGTCAGCTTATTGATGACGTTGAAAAAAATCAGCAATACAGAACAAACAAGGTCAAAGCCCCTAGTCATCTACTGACTATTGATGGCAAAACAGAGGGGCTAATAAGTGCCGATGGACAAATAGCTGGATGTTATGTACACGGTTTATTTGACCAGCCTAAAGCGTTACAACTATTCATGCACTGGCTTGGATTTGATGTAACACAAGCACCGAGTATTGAAGTATTAGAAGAGCAAGCTATAGAGCGAGTGAGTCAAGCCTGCAAAGAATACCTAGATGTTAATAAGTTAGATCAATTGATAACTCAATGGTACAAATAACCACAAAATTATAAGGGGTATTGTTTGTAGGGTTGATCTAAATCAACGTTTAGTGAAAGTTAGTTGTTAAAATGTTGCTATTGATAACCTGCCTGCTACTAAAAGTAGTGAGGAGTAGCTTAGATGACTAATATGCAACATAAACAAGATAGTAAAATTGATAACATGACTAAAAAGCCGATAGTATATTCGTGCTCTGGTTGTTCAAACCTAGCTCAAATGGCTCATAATATCTCCCTAACGCTTGATGGCGATGGCATAGCAGAAATGTCATGCATTTCAGGTGTAGTAGGTAAAGTAGAACCCATTATAGCGTTAGCTAAATCTGGACGTCCTATTATTGCTATTGATGGCTGCGACCTAGGCTGTACTAAAGCCTGCCTAGATAAAAGTGAAATTAAAACCGACCATTATTTCAAAATCAGCGATTTAGGCTTTGATAAACGTGATAAGTGGAATGATTCGTTAACTGAAAACACTGTTGCTATGAAATCAATTTATGATGGCTTATTAAAGGCAGGCGTCAGTTTTACTCAGTAAATTAGATTTGCTCATAAAGTTCACTAAGTGAAATAGCTATTATAAATAAAGCCTGCCCAATAGAACATTGAGCAGGCTTTTTTGTTTATTACTTTTAAATATTAAGCATCTTGCTCTAAATAAACAGCGTACTGAGGATGTTTACCAAGAACTGCTTGAGTACCTTTAAGTGAGAAGCTATACCCACACAAGGAGAATTTCCCACGAAAGGCGAGGGCCTTTATTAGCTCCTTACTATCTAAAGGAGAAAAACTAGCGAAGTAATCACTGCCATTTTCAACCAAAACGGTTAAAGGACGTAATGGCGCGCCTTTATTAAATTGCAGGCTTTTACAGCTCTTATCACCGCTTGCTGTTAATTGTGACCATAACTCACCATTACTTACTTGATCTGCCTGCCAGTGAATAATAATTCCCTGATATGTCGAAATATACAGGTTAAAGTTATCAGGCATAGGTAATAAATGATCTTTGCTGGCAAAAATATTAATAGACGCCATTTCAGCCCTTAGCTTTGGCTCAACCATTTCGGCAGTGTTTGTACTATCTGTTTGCTGACTAATTGAACTTAGTAGGCTGTTGATAAACACGGCAATAATAATGACTGTTACGCTAGCTATAACCCCTATTTGAAACTTACGGTTACTGAGGAACTTTAAGCGGATAAGTTCACCAATATCTACTTGCTCACTGTCAGCTGCTGAACTTGGTGAAATTGTCTGCTCTGCAACAGTTTCATTCATATAAACAGGCTCGCTAGTGCCGTCAGCAACTAATGTCGGCTCGATTCGTTGGTTGTGCGCTTTCTTAATAATAGCTTCTTGCTGGTAACTACTTAAGTCAACTGGGCCTGAATACCCGAGAGTATATTTGCCCTGTGTTTTTTCATTTTTACTTGGATAAGTAAGTAACAGTACAGTACTCAATGCAGGTAAAACTAATAAATAGTAGCTACTACTACTTTCAATGAGTAAGCTTAATCCACCAGTAAGCAATAAAAGTGCTCCAGGTACTATTTGCCAATTTTTATTTAGCTTAGCGTCATGTAAGCGGCGCTTTGTGCTACAACTAAGAACCGCTGTTAATAGTAATAAAATGAGAAAGTTCACAGATAAGTAAGCAGAGAAAATTGCGGAAAAAATGACAAAGCTTAATAGTGTAATAATTGAGGTAGCGAAAAAACGACTACGATTATCAAATCCTTTTAAACAAAAAACAGCTTGTAAAAATGGCACGAAAATCTCCAAAAAAAGGTTAAATTAGTTTTACTATTTGCTCAGCCACATTAAGTTGCTAATGATAAGTGCTGTTAGTAGTGAAAGTAGCCATAGTAATGCTTTTATCAATAAAGGTCAGCTTTAATTGACTCTAAAAGCCGGAACGTGGACTTTTTCTAGCTTTAGACCACAAAGAGTTAGATAGCCTTGATTATTCGACTCTCCATCGCCACTAAAATCAAAGTCAAAGGTACTATAAATGCATAAACCATATTGTTTGGTAAATTTTACTCTGCTTGAACGCCTAGCCAGTGAAAGCAATTGTAATTCACCTTCTTTACAGTAACGGTTTAGATGGCGCTTCGCTGCTTCTGAAACCTGCCTTAAATAAACGAAGTACCAACAAAATAAACAAAAGAGTAATAAATAATAAATATTTTCCATCGGTATTAACCTTATGCTTGACTAAATAATTGTCCAACTGCTTGCGCAAGTGCTGGTGAACGATGCTCGCTGCGAATACATTGAAAAGCGATTGCTCTCACTGAAGGAAGCGTGACTAAATCCTTAAATATGCCAGCAAATATTCCTGTTTCATTACTTTTAAGTAAGTGTTCAAAATAACAGCTTAAGGTTTGCTCATTAGCTAAAGCAAGCCAGCAACGACTAGACAAGGTAATCAGTAAGTCAGTACTTACCTCTTCTTGACTCAATAGTTTTGAAACCGCTTCTACAACGTGGACATGCTGACTATTGGCGGCTAGTGCCCTTAGCAATAGTGGCGCTTTGGCTAGACTTTCTTTATTGTTTAATGCTTTTTTAAATTCGCTGATAAGTGCATTAATCAAGGCAATTGAAAACTGTTCATTCTCTAATGCACTACAAACTGGAGACAGTACTTCAATTGGTAAATGTGGTAACGCTTCACTAAGTAGCTCATCATTATTATCTTGTTTTATTCTGGCAACAAAGTCAGTAATACCTTGTACACCAACACCTTGCCAATCACTCCAGTTACTATTATTAGAGGTATTATCAACAAGGTATTGTTTAAAAGGACTATAAAACTCACTCGGTTGCTGTTTTAGATCTACTTTAATCTTGCTATTTAAACTAGCCAATTTATATTGCGCAGGAGTAAACAAATAAGGGTTGCTGCTAAGTAACTCTTCTTGTTTTTTAGTGGTTTTTTGGGTTAAATCTTCACCAAGGGCTTCAACAATGATGGCAATAAAGTGATTTCTTGCGCCTTGATTTAACAAGCCACGTTCATCCAGTGGTAATTTCAACAGCCATAAGTAGGGTTGTGAAGATTGCTTTTGCCAAAAGGCAATGGCAATACAAGCATGACCTTGGATTGGTGTTGGGTAAGGCAGTTGATTTGACTCTACTTTTTCAAACTGTTCTTTGGGTAGTTTACTGACCAAGCGGCCAATATCGTAAAGGCGATATTGTGAACCTGAAAGTTTTAGTAATTCTGATAAGGTTTCTATATGTTTATTTGGTGCTGTGTCAGTCATAAATTCGAAAATATTCTAGCTTGTTATAGCGCCATATTATAAGGATAATGGCGCTATTAACATAGCAAAATAATTTACCTTAAATATCTCCCGGTAATAATCAAGCCAAACAACGATATCAGATGATGACAATAGACAATAAACCTATCACAGCTTTACTCAATGGATTAACCCTAGAGTTAAAGGCACTTAACCTTTGGCAAGCTGAAGCGCCAAGTTCCATGGCTCTATCAAGTAGCTCTCCTTTTTGCTGTGATACTTTGGCTTTTGAGCAATGGTTGCAGTTTGTTTTTATTGTGAAAATAAACCAAATGATAAAACTTGGGCAAACATTGCCTAATAAAATTTCGTTAACCCCTATGGCAGAAGAGTCTTTTAAACACTTGTCAGTTCAAGCTAAGCCCTTGATTGTAGTTATCAATAAAATAGATAAATTATTGTCTGAGCAAGGACGCTAGCTTATGAGTGAAATCAAAGGTAACGATCCGACACCTGATTTAAATGTTAGTTTAGATGCTGATTTCGATCTGGATAAGCCAGTGCTTACCATTTTATATCAAGATGAATATATGGTGGCGGTTGATAAACCTGCGGGCTTGTTTGTGCATCGAAGCTTTATGGATAAAGATGAAATTTATTTTGCATTGCAACTAGTACGCGATCAAATAGGGCAATATGTTTATCCTGTGCATCGACTTGATAGACCTACTTCTGGCGTTTTACTTTTTGCTTTAACTAAAGAAGTAGCGACTATCTTAAGTGGAGCTTTTGCCAATAAAAGTAGCCAAGCTCACCTTAAAAGTGAAGGTAAAGCAGAGCTTAAAAGTGAAGGTAAAGCAGAACCTACTGAACAAGCCTATGCAGATAGCTGCGATTTAGCCATGGTGAAAACCTACTATGCTTTGGTTAGGGGGCATTTATCTGTAGATGTAGCTGACAATACTGCATCATCGGCAGAAGATAAGACTAACTCAGTGAGAGGCTTTATTGATCATCCACTGAAAGAGAAGTTGGATAAACTCGGCGATAAAAATGTCAGTCGCGATAAACCAGCTCAGTCAGCACAAAGTTATTATCGGGTATTAGAGCAGGCAAGTTTACCGATAAAAGTGGGTAAGTTTGACAGTGTTCGTTACTCTTTAGTTGAAGTGCAACCTATTACAGGCAGGCGTCATCAAATTCGCCGTCATCTAGCACATTTACGCCATCCCATTATTGGTGATATTAACTACGGCGATAACAAGCAAAATCCATTTTTTATCAAACATTTTGCTTTTAAACGCTTAATGTTGATCGCAAAATCACTAGAGTTTAATCACCCTATTACCAATGAGCGTATGAAAATATCGGCCTCATTTGATGAGCAATGGCTGCAGGTTTTTACAGAGCTAAAATGGCCAGCACGCTAAGAAACGGTATTACTCTTTTATTGTGCTAGATAACTTATAGAAAGCGGTATTTTTTACTCGGGGTGATAATTTCAGGTAAGGGCACATCCCAACTATCCATAGGTACACTTTCAACCAATTGACAGTCATGAGCAATACCCAGTGGGTAAAGCTTAGTTTGCTGCCAGTTTGCGAGACTGCGATCATAGAAACCACCGCCCATACCTAACCTTGCCCCTGAAGTATCAAAGGCGACTAAAGGCGTGCAAATAATATCTAACTCGGCTAGTGGAATAACCTTGGTCACATCTAATTTAGGCTCTAATATGCCATAGCGATTACTTATTAGTTGTGTCTCGGCTTGGTAACGTAAAAATAGTAAATTCCCTGAGCTAAAAGGGTGTACTACGGGTAGGTAGACTTCTTTGTTGTTTTGCCAACACCAAGCAATAAAACTGTCAGTAGATAACTCTCCATCATTACTTAAGTAAATCGCAATACGTGAAGCCTGCTGAATCTTTTTATGGCTAGATAAGCTTTCTGTTAATGCTAAGCCAGCTTCTACTTGCTTTGTATCTGAAAGTGCATTGCGGCGTTGCCTGATTGTTTTTCGTAGCTGTGAACGTTCATTCATAATTGTTGTTGTCTAATTCAGATATAAAAAAAGCTGGGTGATTGCTCACCCAGCTTAATACTATTTTTGTAACTTGTAACTTGTAACTTAAAAAAGCTAATTAGTTATGAGTACCAGAAACACCTTCATGTGTACCTGTAACTGAAATCTCTTCTTCTAGTTTTTCTTCTAAGTTATCAGTATGGTTGCCTTCCGCGCCATGCATC
>PJEL010004454.1_pt1 | contig 11561 bp, 10 predicted proteins | sample 1853271 | NCBI WGS metagenome assembly PJEL01 (sample SAMN08108733, study PRJNA415343) | Invertebrate metagenome, whole genome shotgun sequencing project. | host: Globobulimina | place: Sweden: Gullmar Fjord | collected 2015-08 | reverse complement strand
CTGAAATACATAATTAGAGGTTTTAATTATATATTTTTTTTTAAAAAAAACAGGTTTAAATGCCAAAAAATAAATAAATAAATACAACTTACTTGTGTAAAGTAATAGTCAATTTGTTGGTTATATTCCTTGTAAATAGACTGATTTTCTTATAATATCAAGGTAGTATACACAGGTGTATATAATGTTGCCATATGGGATCTAAAGCCTGCCACGTCTCATTGTATATAAAGATTTATTTGAGATCAATATATTGATTTGTTAGGGGTAGATGCTAGTAGATACTAATGTTTTATTGGCTTCAAGAAGCATGTATAGCATAAAATGAGTCCATACATGGGTAAAAATAGTTTATTAACAACATTTTAATATATATACATAGTACATTTATTATAAATATTTTATACATAAAATAAATACATCATAATTTTAATTTGTTAACCAATGTGTTTTAAGTTTATTATTTACATTTAAATGAGGTGGCATTTGGAAGTTAGTTTCTTGCAGGAACAAATTAAATATTGTTTGTTCTTTTAAGAACTTTTCATTTTGTTTGCCACTTAACATATACATAATAATCTTGGCTAAATGAGGCAATTTTAGTATTTTACCCCTGTATATAATCCCATTGTTAGCAGGGGAAAATTTACCCTTGTGATGCCTCATATGGTCAATAAGCCTATATACAAGTGGGTTGGGATTTGTGCCAGACTGTTTGAGTAATGTATGGTGTAATGCATTCAATAATTGTACAAGCATGGTCTTTGAGGTGGGTTTTCTTGGAGTTTTTGAAAGTTTGGGGTGTGTTATTTGCTTTCCACCTGTTTGTTTGTTTGAAGTTTTAACATGAGTTTTGCTATTATGTTTTTTGGGAATACCAGCTTTTGCTTTTGTGGATAAAATTGATTTTGTCTTATGAAGGCCTTGTGTCAGCCATTGGTTATGTTTATCTGGAAGAACAGTAGCAGCTGGAGTTTCAGTTTTACTCAAATCAGGTTGGTGGGATGTGTGAACAGTGTCTTGTGAGCTAGGTTCTTTATCACTTAAGGAGTAGGCTTGGCTCTTAGTTTCATTTGTGTTTACACTAGTTGGGTTATTACCAGGTTTTAAAGAATCTTTGCATTGATTTATGAGATAGTTATATCTATCTAAAGTTAATAACATATTTTTTTCAGTGTATTTCATGTTAAAAATTGTTTTAAATATGGCTTAAAAATACTTAGCATTAAATAAATGGCTTTATGTTTACTAACAAGTATTTTTTTACTGATTGCCTTTTTGCCAGCTAGTTTTTCAAGAAATAACTTGTGTTTTTTTAATTTATCTATATTAGGCTTGGTTAGAGTTATTAAATGGCCAGAGATTAAGTTTAAACTGATTTCAGAGAGTGTAATAAATTGACTTTTTGTAAGTTCCTTTAGTACACTTTTTCGCTGGCAAATTGAGGGAGTTTCTAGGTAAAACTTGATAAAATATTGGTTATCTTGGAGTGACTTAGGCATTTTCAAGAGTCATTTCTTTTTTAGGGACATAAATGACCATATCTTGGTCAGATGGTAATATCTTAGATCTCAATCTAAATTTGTCAGGGCAGGTTATTGTATAATCCACCAATAAATAGCTAAATGGGGCTGCAGTTGAGTCTAAATAGGCTTCAACAAGGACCTTTGAATTATGGCCATACATTTGAGTTGCAAGCCTTTTTATAGATGATAGATCTCTGATATTTCTAAATAAAACCAGGTATTGAATGTTCCTATTGATGACAACAGAACTTGAACCTTTGTAAAACAAGTGGTTAGTACAAAGAATGACATTGAGTTGCTCATGGTGAACAAGTTTGGTTGAAATATCTTCAAATGTTTTGTCGTCAAATAATTCATGTGATAAATCTTCAACAATTAAAAATAACCTCCTATGTTCCCTTAATTCTTCCTCAATTACACTTAAAGGGGGCAAACCTTGGTAAAATCTTATGTTTTTAACATCTCTTTCAAGTTGGAGGTAGGCATCTTGAAATAAAGAGTAACAAAACAAAATTCTGTCAGGTACAGGGGGCTCATAGATTTGGTTTTTATGCTTAAGGATTGAGGTAACTAAGTTCGTCTTCCCTGACTGTGTGGGAGCTGATATAATCATGGTGCTGTGGTATTTTAATGGTAGAGCAATTAAATTACTGTTATCTTTTTGTGCCATTTTTAATTATAAAGGTAAGATAGAATGATATTTAAAAAATTGAATTATTATTTGCTCATTTAAACTTGTATTTTGATTGAAATAACTACTTAAAATACTAAGTGAATTATATTTATTATATGCTAATATTGCATATAAGCAAAACAAACCACAAGTTTTTGAGTTGTGTGCCTGATAAGGTATATTATTACTATGATAGTTGGGTATAAGATAACCAAATATATATGTAAATGGAACTCCATAATATGCAGGTGTATAACCTAAAGGGTCAAAAAAATAAATAGTTTTATCATTAATAATTAGGATCCAATGTTGGCCATTTTTGTTTCTAGGTTGGTTGTTCACAATGAGGTATCTTTTGTCTTTATTTATGATATATTTTGCTAATTCATCAGAGGCACAAATAACTGTTTGGTTATTTATATTTGGTAGTTTTAAAAGCAAATTATGCAACATGGTGGAATCCATTATCTGATGACAAATATGAGTTTATTAATTTAAAACAAGTACTCCGCTGGTAGGGATGGCTCAAATGGTCAGTTATTAAATTTATGCTTGGTTTTATTGGTTGGGGTTGGCTGGGTTTAAGGGTACAGTATGGCATTTGTATAATCCACACGGAATTGGTCTGCAATTTGGCCATAACAAATAAGGGTGACTCCTGAAGGTAGGGGAGTTTTAAAAATAAGAGAAATGGTTACATTTCCTACCCTCCTAGAGGGGGTAACCATATAATCCGAAAACTGATCTGCATCCGAATCCACCAGGAAGAGTGTGTAACCAAATTTATAGTCTGACCTTGAGATTATGGTGGTGGTTGGGTGCTCTTTTTCTAAGGCAGTAACTAAAGCATTATAGGCAGTTACATAATTACTTTTGTGGTCTTCTTGAGCAGATTGAGAAAAGTTGAGTTTGTGTGCTTTGTGGGGGAAAGGTTGGCCATTGACTTGAATTTCAATTTGGTCTAAGTCATAATTTACCATACAAAAGGGGGACTTCAATGGTGAACCAAGAAAAGCCTCGGAGTCCAAGAGACAAAAAATCATTTTATGAGGTACTATGTTGTTAAATATATCAGATTCCTGAAACATGTGTGCACCAGTTGCAATAGTAAATGCCTTGATATTATTTTGAATAAAAGGATAGAGAGCTGGTTGCTTAAGAATTGTTTTTGTATGGTACTCTACTACATGAGGGTCAACTGTAACATGTTGGATTCTGAGAAAACAAGAAATGAGGTTAATTTTGTATGGGCAGTCTTTTGTAGCTGTCATAAGAGCAAATTTTTCATCTGCCCTCCAGAGGTTGATTTGGAGTGAATTTCCAAATAACAAAAATCTCTTTAAGCTAGAAATGTCACAGAATAATGGACCTATTGTATCAACAACATTGCTCATTTTTGTCATATTATATCTGGCATTAAAGCCTTCATTAAATGAAGCTTCATCTTGGGCACCAGTAGTAACAGCATTAAATGCAGGCCCTGATGTATCCTTGATCCATAACATACTTTGCAGACTAGTATCACTGAGCTTATTGGAACATAACATTTGAAAATATGCTGAAAAAGGATACATACTATTGGTTTTGCCTATTTTAACATGAGAAATAGAAAAATCAACATCTTTCCAAAAGGAAGAATGTGGGCAGTTTATTGGGCCCACAACATCAGCTGCTTCAAGATTATCTCCATTTTCTTTTAAAATTTGCCATTTCATGTATAACTTAATATTTCCAATATCAAAATATATTGGACCTTCAGGCAAGACCTTAAATGAAACCGGGTTGGAGGTCAAACTGTTGGTGGGATAAATATCTACTTCCCTAATGTCCTTAATTCCTTGTTCAGCAAAAGGTGGTTCAAATATGTCCAACTGAGAAGCTATGGCATCTTCTGCATTGTCAGGTACAATTTTAAGAGTGGTTGCAGACATGGTTAAAAAATATTTGATTTAACTGATTTTGCCTTATTTTTTGAAGATTTGGCTCTATGTTTTGAAGATTTGGCCTTATTTTTTTGAGAAAGTTTCTTTTTATTTTTTTTAACAACCTTAATTTTTTTATGTTTTTGTTCTTTATCCTGAACTTTAATTTCTTCTTTAGCCTGTTGTGAAATTTGTTCTGTTGGAGAAATAAGTGTGATTTTGGAGGGGGTCTCTATGGATGATGTATAATTATGTAATGTATCACAAATAGTTTGGCCAAGGGGAATAAGGTAACTGACAGTTTTTTTATTTAAATATTTCCCAAGGCCCCTACCAATTTGTGGTTTATGTGTTTGAGACAATATTTTCTCTACACTAGATAGTGCAATTCCTTGGGGTTTAAATTTCATTTCGACATCACTTAAGGAGAGGTACAGGAGAGTATTTAAAAATAAGTGTCATGTATGCTGCTCCCTTCAGACTGATTGGATTAAGGTGTTGGTCAAGGATATTTATAGTCAAGCTGTGAGGGTGACTTTTACTAATTGGTACATAATAAATCTGAGGAAATATCTTTCCATATTTTGTTTTTTTAGGTACAAATAGTCTCCTAAGCAATTGAAGGTTAATTTTACCATTTACACTAGATGAATGAACAAGGTCACAACAAATGTGTAAACTTGAATATTCCTTTGGTTCAGAATCAAGTACCAAATTTATTTCTCCAAGCCCAAGAGACCAATTATTTTCTTCAATATTTAAATCACTAGGTAATTCAATTGTAAAGCTTGCTAATTTATTGGTTGAATGATAGCCTATTGAATCAGCACTTGATATATAAGCATAATAAGTACAGTCCATTATGACTTCCTTTTTTTCCTTTTTGGCTGAGTTAAAGTTTTCAATTTTTTCACCTTTGATTCTAAAATCCACTCATTAAATTTATCATTATAGCCTAGATATGAGACTTGTACATATTTTTTCCTATTTCTCTGTTTTCTTGCCAAAATTTTATCTATTCTAAAAAGGCTTTGATCTTTGATATCAGGAGGGACACCTAATAACTGTGTTTCATAAAAACTGCCTTCAATGATGTCTGAGGGTGGATAAGCTTCTTTGACTCTGTAATAAGGAATACCATCCCTTTTATACCTGTCAATGATTTGGTATAAGGCTGTAGAAAAATGCTCAAAGTAACTTTTAGTAAATGGGCTTTTAGTACCACCAATTCTAACAATAGCATTTATTTGATATTTAAATCTCCTTCCAGTAGTCCATTTCTTTTTTTTTGGCTGTGTAGACAGGGGTTTACTCACTTTAGGTTTTAGGTATTTTGACAAAAAGTGGTTTTTAAATGCTATCCACTGATTATCAGGTGTGACTTGGTCTGGGATTAATTTTGTAGTTGTATGCTTGGTTGAGTTATATGACTTTTCAAAGTCACTAATTACATCAACCCATTTAAAAGTTAAATTTTGGTAAAAATAAGTAAACAGGCGCTTTTTCAAGTAGCGTTGAAGTACCTCTACAAACGCACCATGGTGGGTATTGTTACTAAATATTTGTTTAATGTCTTTGTCCCTAAAATATGCTTTCATACTTTGAGACTTAAATTCTACACCTAAATCTGTAAGTAAGAATTGGCATAATTCCCTCCTTGCAAACACCTTGTCAAAGGCTTTTTGCATGTCAACAGAAGATTTACTTTTTGCTGGTTCAAAACAGGCTTGCCTGGATAAGAGGTCAACGGTCACTAATATGTAACCCATTCCTTGATTTGAGTCTCTGTACTGGTACAAATCTGTCAAATCAGCATGCCAATACTCATTTAAATAACTAAATAAGTACCTACTTCTTTTAAACTTTGACCTTGTTTCTCGGTGGACAGAATATGCCTCTTGCCTATAAAGCCATAACTGTAATTGATATCGAGGGATTTTGTTGAGAATTTCATGATTTTGTAAAGCTGAATAAAATTTGTGGACACCCATATAACTTCCTGGCTCACTAGGTGTATACCAAATTTTATGTAGTAACTTGTCTTGTTCTTTGCTTATTTTAAGACCCTTAACCATTGCCATATTTTCTTAACATTTAGCCAAGTAATGACCATACAGTTGGTTGGTTTTATTTTAAATGAGCCTGTTGCTTATGTAACTGCTATTTTGTTTAAAAATATATAATGTTACTCAGCAAAAATAAGGTTTTAAAAAACATTTTTTACCATTAAAGTCAATGAGGTACTTGTGGGATTTGAATGGTTAAAAATCTTGAAACCGGAAAGTGGTTCTACGCATGCGTGGGCTTGGGGATTGTTCAAATTAATCAGAAGCTCTATTTTTGCTCAGAGGTTGGCACAATTGGAGTCTACTAAGACGTCGGCACTTTTGAGATCAAGGTTGCCGACCTCTGAGCAAAAATAGAGCCTCTCAATCTCCATGCAGGCGCATGCGTAGAACCACTTTCAAGTTACAAGATTTTTAACCACTCAAATTTCGCAAGTGTCCCATTGACTTTAATGGTAAAACTGTTTTTAAAAACCCTACTTTACAGAATAACTAAACAAACAAGAGCCTCACTTGATATGGGTACCTGATGGGCAGTGATGGTGTGATATGGTATGTCACTAATTAACAAGCCTTCTGTCACCTACATTAGTGCTCATCCACTAGTCTAGTGCTCTGTGATTGTGTAATAATTTGTCTTGTTCTGTACTTATTTTAAGACCCCCAACCTCTGCCATATTTCTTCTAAATATTTGAGTAAGTAATGGCCATATGCAAAACTAATGTCTTGTTGATAAGTAAGGTGATAACGCTTATCATCAAATGATGTCAATGACTTTTTGATACAAAACAATGTATATAGTTGGTGAGATTTACCTTGAATGCGACTACTGCTTGTATATGTTATGTGTTGTTGAAATAATGAATTATAATAAGACTGGTAAGTAAGGTCTTGTTGGATACTAGCTCTGCTTACCCCCTTGGCCTTTTTTTCTAGCTTATCACCAATGATAATAGTATACAGTTTTGGTCGTAAACCTATAAAAGATAACACTGGTTTATCAGCAGACTCAATTTTTAAATAACCAGGCTTCTTTTTGTTGGTATCTGAGTATAAATAATGTGTGGGTGGGAAATTAGATAAATCAAACAGATCTTTGTTGTTTTCCACAAATTTTAAAAAATCTGCATCTGTAAATTTCAAAATGTAACTATCTGTATCCAATAATAATAGGGAAACACTTTCCTTAAAATAAGGTTTGATATTTTTATAATATACCCTATACAACAACTCTTTAGAAAGTTCTAAAATGGATGCCCCAACAAAAAGTGCATTATTTAAGAGCACTCTAGATCTGGTCATATTAACTGAAATGAGGTTAGAATTTATAAACTTAAAGCTTTGAAATGTCTGTTTTGCAACTAGTTTTAACATCTCTTTAGGGTCCTGGCAGAGCTTAACATTAATTCTTCCCATTAAATTTAAAAGGAAGAAACCATAAACAGCATTATTTAACATTTTGTTTATATTTGATTCCCAGATTGAAGTACTTTTTGCTCTATTTTTGGTGTTAAAATCCACATATTTTTCAAGAAAATTTGATTGCCTAAACTTAAGGACTCTTGTAATTTTAAGCAGGGTAACACCAATAGACAAATAAGTTTGGAGTGTTTTTGCATGCACAATATAACCCAGTTTTGGAAGTAAAGTTGGGACAAGTTTACTTACATTTTTAAATTTTGTGTTTGCTTTTGACAAATCTTCCAACAACCATGGGGACAATTGGTCTTCAGTTAGTTCTATTTTTGTAGGGCATGGTGGCAAATCATTAAAAGTGTCATGAAGTGCATCAGGAATATATAGATCACATTCAATAAAAAATCCAACTTCTCTATCAAGGTCAATTGTATTAATGTCAAATGTTGCTAATTGTTCTTCAGTTAACCATTTAAATTCCCCTGTTGGTAATGGTTGTTTCATTGCCCAGCCATATAAATTATTAAAGTCTGTACTATAAGCTGTCTGTACTGGCTTATAGCAATCATAGTCAGGCTGAGAAGGGTGGTTTATTTTAAAATACCTACCTGGTACTAAACATAGGCCGCCCCTTATAGAATCATGTACAAAATCATACATTTCTCTATCTGTGATTAATTCCACAGTTGCTTTAGTCATTTTAAGACAGGCCTCAAAACTCAATCTTGGTAGAGAATAATAATTACATACGTCAAGGGAAAAGGATCTGTAAATATCTTTTCTAAATTTACAGAAAACATCTTGTAAGATTAAAGTATCCATAAGAACATAAATGTCTGCAAAATCCCCAAGTGTTTTGCATTTAAATCCCCTCCATATTTTTTGGGCCCTTTCATATTCTTCAGGAGTAATAGCTGTTCTATTAAGGTCATTGTAAAATGCCTCGATTGGTGGCAATTTAGTTTCTAAAAATTTACTTGAATCAGTAATATAAGAATAAGGATATGGTGCCTTAGACAAGCATAAATCAATAACATCTGGTGGTATAAATTTTTGAAGGTATTTAAAGTGGCATTTACCACTATTTAATAAGACAGTGGCTAGGTTATTTAATGAGCTCATTAAAAACCTTGCTGAGTCAATAAAAACAAAAGAACCCCAGCTAAAGCTTAAAAATGATTCCCTACTTTTAGGTATACACTTAAGTTTCCTCCCTGAAGGATTCCTTAACCCTTTAAGTAGCAATTTTCCATCATACATTTGTAAATTGTGCAAAACACAAGGAATTTTAGTTGTAATACGGTAATTAAGGTTACACGAGTTATGAGCATACCCATTACATTTACCTGTAATATGGCAGTGGTCAAGAACAGAAATTTCAGATTCTGCTATTTTGCCTTCACATATATGACAAAAATCCTGTTTTGCATCAGGACTTAATGTAGAAAGGTCAGGGGGTACTATATGTTTTAAAATTGGGATGAGCCATTTTTCAATTTTGTCTAATGTGTCATAAAAATGATCAATGACATCTGGGCCTCTGTATATTATAGGAGGTTGGTGGTATTCTTTAAATGGACTAGCTATTACAATGCAATATGAAGATGGTTCATGTAGTTGTAATGTTGTAGTACTAGGTGCATGAGGATTTGGAATAACTGTAGATAGAGGCCTTAAATATGACTCAAAATCAATAGTGAGAAAAAAAGGGCAAATAAATTTTTTTTCAATAGTTTTAAAATATACATACTTATCTTCTTCTTTTGGCATAACAATTGTCTGAATTTTATCTTGCTGGCAATTTTCAGAGTGTTTTTTAAATGAATTTTCTGCTATAAATTGAGCTAGGCAATAATTACATATATAAGTGGAAGAATTGGTATTAATATTTGCAGAAAACAGTCTACTCATGCTCCTAATCAGGGTATAATGAGTATTTGGTCCATCAGTTATAATTAACAAATTAATATGACGGCCATACCTAAGTTTAGTCAGGTACAGTAAGACAACATGGTTATTTTTATAAATAAAAACATTAATTGACACTGAATTATTTTTTTCAAATAATGGAATTTGGCCAATAGACACAGGATATGTGAGACCCTGTACATTTAATGTTTTTAAATAAGGCCTGTAATTGCTTACTCTTCTTGCATTTTGGCCAACAGGAAATAAAGCAGCTAAAATGCACCAAATAAAACATCTGTCGTCTTTATTTTGGATATTAACTATTGCTTTTTTGGTACTAAGTTGTTTTGGGAGTTTAATATAACCACTTGCAGAAATTGGCACATATTGGGCAATATTGACAAACATTTCATTAACAGAAAAAAACCTCCAATCACTTCCTTCTCTGGAAAATTGACTAATCCCAGCCAGAATCTTTTGGTAGGACACAATCAAATCATGATGGACATCAAGATCTGATACTGCTATTTCACAAAAACTCCTAAAATAAGCATTTGTATAAACCTCTTCTTCAGTAAGAGGGTTAATTTTAACAAAAGTTACATGGCAACATACAAAAAATTTAATTCCTTCTTTTCTATGTAATGCATCTTGGACAATATTAATAACACTGGTATGGTTTTGGCCAAAAAACTTGATGATATCAAAATTATTATCAACTGTAGCTACTATAGTATGTTCCTCAAAAACACCCCCTATTGATACCTCACAAGGGTTAACACAGGAGGTGCTCTGAGAATCTAGTTGGTTGCTGTCATCAGCTTCCATTTACCTAAACAAAAATATAAAAAACACAAAAAATATTTATTAATTTTTAAAATTAAATTTTATTGTAATTTACCAATATAATTTATTAAAATACAGATTGGTTATAATAATTACCTTTGAAAAAAAGTTCATTTTTATGCAAGGCTGAATTAATTTTCACAAATTTTTTATCTAATATCATTAAATTAGTATGTGTTAACAATGGGTGCATATATACAACTCTAGAATAGTAAATATCATATATCATTTGATGTAATGAAACAGGTATATTGAGCCTATCTAATTCTTTCCATTGAACACAAGGCATAAACACAGACACACACTTGGTTGCACAAATTGAAAGCAAGAGTGGGGGGTTATATATGTTTGCAATGCACAAAAATCCCAAATTTCTTACTAGATGCTCACAGCCTAAAAAATCAAAACAACTAAGGCCCAATTCAGTTTTTTTATTTTTTATTTTCCATATACTTTTCCCAACATGATGCCTTATAAAAGTAGAATTAAATAAAGTGTGTATACCAAGGCTTTTTAACAGTTCAACAATATCCTGTAAGTTTGTAGTTGTTTCAGGATACAATACACCTTTATATATTCTATAATGATCACAAGGATCATATGCATAACTAGCAATATAGTATGGCATTTTATCTCCAAAATGTGAGATATCTTTAGGATAGTAAAGATATCTTTGTGTTTGTAAAACAGGCCTACCATTATGACCTAATTTGCTTTTTTTCCCACATTTTTGACAATAATCTCTTGTAAGATATTTTCTCTTACACCATAAATAATTAAAGTTGTCTTGAAACAATTTTATTACAAATTCTATTTCTTCCAACAATAGCTTGGGTTTTAATAGTTTAGCAGCATGAATGCCATCAGGGTATTCTTCAAGGATTTCTTGAAATATATATGGCACCAAGGCTGGTAAATCTTTGAGCATAAAATTACAAGCTTCCATTTGCTCAAACTGCCCTGAAAAAATTAAACAAATGGTTTTAAATATGATATGGCTGATCCACTATGCAATTGATATACCCTCTCTTGGCTAACGCTATGATAAGTCAATATTTGCCCAGTGGTGATTTTTATATTAGAGTGGTCACCCATCCAAGAACTAACCGAGACGGCCATTGCTTAACTTGGTCAAGAGTGATAGATGTAAACAGAATGCTAGCCTATCAGAGGCTCTAAAAATGCTAATACGTCCGCACAATT
>PJEL010004453.1_pt1 | contig 11563 bp, 12 predicted proteins | sample 1853271 | NCBI WGS metagenome assembly PJEL01 (sample SAMN08108733, study PRJNA415343) | Invertebrate metagenome, whole genome shotgun sequencing project. | host: Globobulimina | place: Sweden: Gullmar Fjord | collected 2015-08 | reverse complement strand
CGACCAGTCGCTCCGGAACACTTCACGCACGGTCGTCGAAGCCGCGCAGTCGGACGCGCGAAACGCCGAGAAGTCGTGCGTACCGACGACCTCGGCGGCGAGCCGGTCGAGCAAGTCTCGGTCGAGAGGGTGCTTGACGTGCCAGACTCGCCCGGCGAGCAGCGGCGAGGGTGCCGCCCGATTCAAGACGGTGTAGCGGTATTCCCTCGACACGGCGTCACGCCGCGGATCGAACGGTTCCTCGACAGGCTCGAGTTGGATGACGGCGACACCGGCCGACGTAATGCCGTTGAGCGAAGCACGCAAACGGTGGAGATCGGTATCCTCGGTGACATCGAACGCGATCACCTGCCCGTTCGCATGCACGCCCGCGTCGGTGCGACCGGATGCCTCCACGCGCGTGGGGCATCCGGTCGCGACCTCCAGGGCGTGTTCGATCTCGGCCTGCACGGTGTGCGCGTTCGGCTGGAGCTGCCAGCCCGAGAACGCACTCCCGTCGTACTCGACGACCGCGCGAACTCTCAGGGGCCGACCTCACGCATCTCGCCGGCAGACTCCCCGGCATGGTCCCGACGCGCCCGGCGCGCCTCGAGGCGGTTGATGGCATCGACGAACGCGAACGCGCTCGCGATCACGACATCGGTGTGCGTACCACGCCCGCGCACGCCGATATCGTCCACGCGGATGAAACACGAAACGTCCCCCATCGCGTCGGTGCCGCCGGTGATGCCTTTGACCTGATAGCTCTCGAGCTTGGGATCCACCCCGATGCATTCTTTGATGGCCCGGTAGCACGCGTCCACGATGCCGTCACCGATCGCGGTATGTGAGCGTTCCAGGCCGTCCACCGAGAGCGTCACCGTTGCGCTCGGTTTCGTCTCGAGCGAAGAGGCGACCTCGACGGCGACGACCTGGTAGCGCTGCACGACGTCGGTGTCCTCGGAGGCGATCGCGTACAGGTCTTCGTCGAAGACTTCCTTCTTCTTGTCGGCCAGCGCTTTGAAACGCGCGAACGCATCGTTGACGTCGATCCGTTCCAAGTCGATGCCCAGCTCGCGCAGCCGGTCGGCGAATGCGTGCCGTCCGGAATGCTTGCCCAGCACCAGCCGATTGCTCACCCGACCGACCGACTCCGGAGTCATGATCTCGTAGGTCAGGACGTTCTTCAGCACGCCGTCTTGATGAATGCCGGCCTCATGGGCGAACGCGTTGTCTCCCACCACGGGCTTGGTCGGAGCGATGGCAACACCGATCACGCGAGAGAGCGCACGACTGGCCGGGTAGATATGACGAGTGTTGATGTGCGTCGCCACGCCGAAATGATCGTGGCGGGTAGCCAAGGCCATCACGCACTCTTCCATCGAAGTGTTGCCGGCGCGCTCGCCGATTCCGTTGATGGTGCACTCGATCTGCCGCGCTCCGCCTTCGACGGCGGCCAACGAGTTGGCGACGGCCAGCCCGAGGTCGTTGTGGCAGTGGGTGCTCCACACGATGCGGTCGCCACCCGGCGTCTCCGCTTTCAGATGGCGAAACAGCTCACGGGTCTGCTCCGGCACGGCATAGCCGGTGGTGTCGGGCACGTTGCACACGATCGCCCCGGCGGCGATGACCTCACCGAACACACGGCAGAGATAGTCCAGATCGCTGCGGGAGGCATCCTCAGCCGAGAACTCGATGTAGTCGACGTGACTCTTGGCTCGCGTGACGGCCCACACGGCGGCGTCAACGACCTCGTCGCGGCTCATACCGAGCTTGTGCTCCAAGTGCAGATCCGAAGTCGCGATGAAAATGTGGATGCCGGGCTTCTTCGCGCCTTCGACTGCCGACAAGGCGCGGTCGATGTCGCCCTCGCGGGTACGCGACAAGCTGAGCACGACCGGCTCGGTCACGGTCTCGGCTACGCGGCGTACCGACTCGAAATCCCCCGGCGAGGCCGCCGCGAAGCCGGCTTCGATAACGTCCACGCCGAGCGTCTCGAGTTCGCGGGCTACCGACAGCTTCTCCTCCACGTTCATCGTGCACCCGGGCGACTGCTCGCCGTCACGCAGTGTCGTGTCGAAGATCCGAACCCAGTCTTCGCTCTCGTCTCGTTCTCGCTTTTGATCCGTCATCGTCGCATCTCCTGGCAGACTGTCGCGGGCCACCGTCACCACCACTTCCAAACACGAAAGCCGCGGACGTGGCCCGCGGCTTATTCCTGTCCGACAGTTGGGTCGGGCAGTGGATTGAACAGTGGCCGCGGGCTTCATTCCCGCCCGCGGTCCCCGGAGTGCAGCTCGGCTACACCTCGGCAAAGACCCCGGACGGGCGTCTAAGCGCAAGCGCGCGAAGCGCGGGCCCCGAGGCCAACCTGAAGGTAGGAGCAGTCATGGCAAGGAATCTAGCCGCGGCTCGGCGGAGCTGTCAACCGCTCAGCGCGGTAACATCGTCTTCGATGTCGTCCTCGTCGTCGCCTCGATCGTCGCTGTCATCGGTGAGAAAGCCTTGGCGCACCGTCATCACAGGCCCGGAAGCCACGTAAGCCGCAGCACCGACAAACAGGAAGACTTGGTAGGCGGCCACGGCCACCGTCAGCATCGCCACGGCCCCCACGAACGCCGACATCGGCTGGGCCTTGTGCAGCTGGAGCTTCTTGAAACTCGGATAACGGATCGAGCTGACCATCAGCAACGCCAAGCAGTAGGTCAGGAGCAGCAGAGCGATGTGCTTGTCGGGGAGTCCCGAGCGGCCCACATAGCGGTACATCAGCACGACCGAAGACAGCATCGCGGCGGCCACCGGTACCGGAAGCCCGAGGAAGTAACGGCTGTCGGTGTGGCCGACCATGATGTTGAAACGCGCCAGCCGGATCGCCGCGCACATCACGAACAATCCGATCGCCGCGCTCCCCCACGCGCCCCACGAAAGAAGCGCCCACTTGTGGATGAGCAGGCCGGGTGCGACACCGAAAGAGACCAGATCGCAGAGCGAGTCGTACTCGACACCGAACCGGCTGGTGGCGTTCGCGATGCGGGCCACGCGCCCGTCGAGCGCGTCGAAGACACCGGCAGCGATGATCAGCAGCGCAGCCTTGCTGTAGGAACCTTGCATGGTCTGCACGAGCGAGAAGATCCCGCACAATAGTCCCGCAGAGGTTATCAAGTTGGGGAGGATGTAGATGCCACGCCGCGAACCGCCGCGCGCGCTGAGCGCCGTCACCGCCGCCCCCCGCCTTCGTCTGTGATTGCCCGAGTCGTCCATAGCGTGCCCTCCGGCGCCGTCAGTCGGCCTTGGCTTCGACGTGCGCGATCACCGTCTCGCCGGCCCTCACGCGCCGGCCCGGCTGCACGGCCGGCTCGGCGCCGGCAGGCAAGAACACATCGACCCTGGAGCCGAACATGATCAAACCGAAGCGCTCGCCTCGGGCCAACCGCGACCGCTCCGGAATGTAGCAGACAATACGGCGGGCCAACCAGCCGGCAATTTGCACCACCACCAATCGATAACCGCGCTCCGCGCTCACCACCAGCGAATTCGACTCGTTGATATCGGAAGCGTCTTCGGTGTAGGCCGCGCGAAATTGCCCGGTACGATGCTCGATCTTGTCTACCGTCCCCGCCACCGGCATGCGGTTGATGTGGACGTCGAGCGGCGACATGAAGATCGCGATCTTGGTGGTCAGTTCTTCGGCCAGGCGGTGCCCGGAGACGTTTTTCTCGACCATCACGACGCGCCCGTCGGCGGGCGAGATCACGGCGGTCGGATCCTCCGAAGCGCTACGCTCGGGGTCTCGGAAGAACAGCAGAACGGCGAATGCGAGCACCAGCAGCGCAGCGCCGTACATCCAGCCGGCCAGTAAGCCGACGGCCAAGCCGACCGCGGCCGGGACGGCGGCGGCCGGATAGCCCTGTCGAGCGAACTTCAAGTGGTCCTAGTTTTTCGTGCGATCGACCAGCCGGTCCTTCTGAAGCCACGGCATCAAGTCACGAAGCTCGGCGCCGACTTTCTCGATGGAATGGTTCTCGCCTTCGCGCTTGAGCTCTTTGTAGTGCGGCAGGCCGACCTTGTACTCGGTGAGCCACTCCTCGGCGAACTGACCGCTTTGGATCTCGGCGAGGATTTCCTTCATCGCGGTACGCGCTTCCGGGCCGATCACACGCTTGCCGCGTGTAAGGTCACCATACTCCGCCGTGTTGCTCACCGAGTAGCGCATGTTGGCGATGCCGCCTTCGTAAAGCAGATCGACGATCAGCTTCACCTCATGGAGACATTCGAAGTAGGCCATCTCGGGAGCATAGCCGGCATCAACCAGCGTCTCGTAGCCGGCGCGAATCAACTCGCTCAGGCCACCGCAGAGCACGGCCTGCTCGCCGAACAAGTCGGTCTCGGTCTCCTCGCGAAAAGTCGTGCCGATCACCGCCGCACGGGTTCCGCCGATCCCGGCCGCGTATGCCAGACCGACCACCTCGGAGTCGCCCGGGCCGTCTTGGGCGACGGCGAGCAGACACGGAACGCCCATACCCTTGGCGAACTCGTTGCGCACGAGATGACCGGGACCCTTCGGGGCGACCATGAACACACCGGCGTCGGCGGGTGCGACGATCTTGCCGAAGTGGAAGTTGAAGCCGTGCGCCACCGCGAGGTAGACGCCGCTCTTCAAGTGATCGGCGATCTCGGCGGCGTAGACCTCCGCGGCGAGTTCGTCGGGGAGCAACAGCATCACCACGTCGGCTTTCGCCACGGCTTCGGCCACCGGCAGCACTTCGAGCCCCGCCGCTTCGGCCTTGGCGACCGACGCGCTGTCCGGGCGCAGCCCCACGGTGACGTTGATGCCGCTGTCTTTGAGGTTCAGCGCGTGCGCGTGGCCCTGGCTCCCGTATCCGACAATGGTGACGTGCTTCGACTTGATCTTGTCGAGGTCTGCCTCGGCGTTGTCGTAGATCTTCATGCTACTTTCTCCTTCTCGCCCGATCCGCCGCCTTCTTCGTGCACGGTCAGCAGGCGCTCCCCGCGGTAAAGAGTCGTACAGCCGGTACGCGCGATTTCTTGAATGCCGAGCGGCCGCAGCACCCGAACCAGCGCGTTGATCTTGTCCGCGCTGCCGGTCGTCTCGATGATGCAGCTCGAGTGGCCGACATCGACGATGCTCGCGCGAAAAATGCTCACGGCGTTCATGACCTCGGCGCGCGTATCGTCCGAAAAGTCCGCCTTGATGAGCGCCATTTCGCGCTCGACGTTCTCTCCCTCGCGGAAGTCGACGACGCGGATGACCGGCACCAGCTTGTTCAGTTGCTTGATGACCTGCTCGAGAACGGAACCGTCGCCGAACACGGTCAGTGTGATGCGCGAGACGGTGGACTCGAGCGTCGGCGCGACCGACAGGCTCTCGATGTTGAACCCACGCCCGCTGAACATGCCCGCTACACGCGAAAGCACGCCGGACTCGTTCTCGACGAGAATCGATATGGTGTGCTTCGGCTCTTCGGACATGGCCATACTCCTCCGTCACGGAGCGCCTCCGGGAGGCCTTCGCGAACGATCAGCGCAGCCCCTGCGCCTCGGGCGCTCGGGGGATTCGGGGGTTTCACCGCCGCCGCCCGTCCCGGCTGCTGTCGCAGCGGGGAGGGCCGCTACTGCGGCAAGACCGATCTATCAGCTCTCTTTGCGATACTCGTCGAGGATCCGCATGATCTTGTCCTTCTCGGCGAGTTTCAGCTTCTTCAGTCGGTGCTGTTCAACCTCTTCCTCAGTGGAGAGGTGCCCTCGCCCGTCGAGCGTAGCGACCAGTCCCGCGAGTCGCGTGTGCTCCTCGTAGGCCAATCGAAGCTCTTCGTTCGAGGACGCCAGCGTGATTATGAGTTCGGCATCACGTGCCTCCATACCTTCCTCCTTGGGGGATACTCAGGCTCGTAGCCAAGCCGCGCACCCTATGCGCCACCCTGTGGGGTGTCAAACTTGGCCATTCCAGAAAACTGATGCATTCCGTACACTTACTAACGACCAGCGCAGGGAGCCGTCGAGGGTCGATCACGAAACCGGCCCCCCACGCGCGTCGTCCATGACAACGCGGTTCCGGTTCGGCTTGGCCGCGACCGCTCCGACGTAAGTAGCGCCTACCCGCGCCGCCGCGAGCCCCTCACAACGGGCCAACCGACGCGCGCCGACACGCGCCAAGACTTCGAGTCTGCCACGCGCGATCTCGACCGAAACCGAGTCGAGCGACGCACAACGCACGGCTTCGCCGACGCTCGCGGCGGTCGCGTCGTCGGCGCAAACGACCGTCGAGCGTGAGCCTTCGGCCACACCTCGAAGCTCTGTCACCAGATCCGCCTCGGTGCACACTTCGGGCGCGCCGAGCGGCTCCAGTTCATCGCCACTGCGTTCGTACACGGCGAAATAGTATCGGCCGGAGTTGGCCGGAAGTACCGCGGCCACACGGCCGCTCCTGCTCTCGGCGCAAAGGGCCAGAATGTCGAGCGCGCCCATACCGACGACCGGCAGATCATCGACCAGAGCCAGTCCGCGCACCAGGGCCAGCCCCACGCGCACTCCGGTATAGGAGCCCGGACCGGTCACGACGGCCAGGCCGTCCAGGGTGCCCGGGTCGAGGTTTCGCTCTTGGAGAAGGGTACGAATCTCTTGCGCCAAAGCCTCGGCTTGGGCGCGACGGGGATCCGCCAGGTAACGCGTGGTGACTCGACCATCCTCCACCACGGCGACACCAGGCTCGGAGCCGGCGGTGTCCACCGAGAGGACCGTCTGTCGGTCGTCGACTCTCACCCTGTGATGATGCGCCTCAGGTCATTGAACACGACGAAAATCATCACGGCGCCGATGAACACAATGCCGACCTGCAGGGCGCCTTCGCGCACCCTGAGCGAGAGCGGCTTGCCGCGCAATGCCTCGAAACCGAGAAACGCCAAATGACCGCCGTCGAGAACGGGGATCGGGAGCACGTTGATCAGGCCCAAGTTCACGCTGATCAATGCCATGAAGAACAAGAACGGCTCCATGCCGCTGCGCGCCTTACGACTGGCCACCTGGGCGATCAGGATCGGTCCGCCCACGTCTTTGCTCGACACCCGCCCCTGCACCAGCCTGAGGAGCGTCTTCAGCACTACACCGGAGAAGTACACGGTCTGCGAGGTACCGGCCGAGATCGCGGTACCGAGCCCGACCGGGTGGGGAATGAGCATCCGGTCGACGCCGATCATGTAGTCGGTGCCGATGACCTCTCCGAACTCATCGCGGCGGTCGGCCAGGCGCGGGGTCACCCCCACGGTACGCGCGGCACCGCCACCCTCGCCTTCGACCTCGAACGTCAGCTCGTGCCCTTCGCTGCCGATGACGACATCGGCGAGGTGCGACCAGTCGCGAACCCTCTCGCCATCAACAGAGGTGATGGTATCGCCGGTAAGCAGCCCGCCTTCTTCGGCCGGTGAACCCGGGTGCAGGGCACCGACGGTCGGCACGTCGGACGGCATCGGGATTCCGTAAATGTAGGCGACGGCAGTGAAAACCAGAATCGCGAAGATGAAGTTGACGGCCGGCCCCGCGGCGATGATCAACCCCCGCTGAGGGACGGACTTGGCGGTAAACCCACGCTCGGGGTCCTCGGGGGCCTCCTCACCGAGTTCGTCATCGTCTTGCCCGGCCATGCGGACGTAGCCGCCCAGGGGGATGGCGGCCAGCCGATAGTCGGTCTCGCCGACTGTCCTGGAGAACAGCGTCGGACCGAAACCCATAGAAAAAACACGCACTTCGACATCGCACCACTTCGCGGCCAGGAAGTGTCCCAGCTCGTGGACGAAGATAACGATGGCGAGTAGGAGAATGGCTGCGAGCAATCCAGCGACAGTCACGGTGTGTACATACCCTGGACGCTCAGCCGACTAAAAGGCGCGGCCAAGGATCGCGTAGTAGTAAATGAACACGATGGGCAGCACGAGGCTGTCCGTCCTGTCGAGCACCCCGCCGTGACCGGGCAAGATCCACCCGGAATCTTTGGCGTCGAATGCCCTCTTGATCATCGACTCGAGCAGGTCGCCGAGTTGTGCGAGCACCGAGACCAACCCGGCAACGGCAGCCACGCGGGCGGGCGGCATGAGGTCGAAGAACGCGGCGTTGAGCACGAAACCCAACGCCAACGAACCCACGACCGACCCGATCGAGCCCTCCACCGTCTTGTTCGGACTCACCGACGGCCACAGCTTGTGCTTACCAAAAGAGCGCCCGGCGAAATAGCCACCGACATCGCTGGCCATGCAGCAAGCGATCACGAAGAACACCCAGTCGGGCCCGTTCGGCATCGCGCGCAACCAGATCAAGTGCGGCAACAGGACACCGCCGTAGAGCGCACCGAACAGCGCCTGGCCGGCGTCCTGTATGCTGCGCTCCATGTCGGTGGCAGTGGCCAAAGTGGCCAGCAACGTACCGATCAGACACAGCACGATGCCCGCGCTCACGGCGGCTCCGCTCGGGTCGATCCACATCGACAACGCGATGACCATACCGCCGCCGGTCGTCAGCGTGCGCATTCCGCCGGCACCACCGGAAGCCATCGCGGCGAACTCTTGCAGCGACAGGAACGTGATGGCGAGGATGAAAAGGTTGAACACCAGCGGCGGCGCGCCGAGGATCAGCCAAATGAGCAGCGGTACGGCGACCAGGGCCGTTGCGATCCGAGTGCGCAGCATCTAACGCCCGCTCCCCGTCCGCGCGTCCGCCGCATCCGAGACGAGCTGCTCTCCCGTTTTTCCGAAACGACGTTCACGACCGAGGTAATCCTCGAGCGCCGCGACGAACTCGGCCTTGCCGAAGTCGGGCCACAGCGTGTCGGTTACGTAGATTTCAGAGTAGGCGATCTGCCAGAGTAGGAAGTTCGAAACGCGCATCTCACCGCTCGTGCGGATCAACAAGTCGGGGTCGGGGACGTCTGCGGTCATGAGCTCGGCGGCAAAACGACGCTCGTCGATCTGCTCGGGCCTGAGCTCTCCGTCGCGCACGCGGCGAGCGAGTGCGCGCGTGGCGCGGACGATCTCCTCGCGGCTACCGTAGCCGACGGCGAGTTGGACCGTCATGCGGCCGTTGTCGCGGGTGCGTTGCTCGACGAGTCTCAAGTCGGCAAGCACTTCGCTCGGGAGCTTGCGCAGGTTGCCGATGGCACGCAGGCGGATGTCGTGGCGCATCATCTTCGCCACTTCCGTGCGCAGGTAGCGACGCAGCAACCGCATCAGTGCGTCGACTTCACGGCGCGGCCGCGACCAGTTCTCCGTCGAGAACGCGTACAGCGTAAGGTACTGGACGCCGAGCTCGCGTGCTGCCTCGACGATCGCGCGCACGGAGTCCTTGCCGCGGCGGTGGCCGCGAATGCGACTCATGCCACGCTGCTCGGCCCAACGACCGTTGCCGTCCATGATGACGGCGACGTGCCGTGGAGGCGGCCCGGAGAGTTCGAGGGTTTCGGCGCTCATGGGAGCGAAAAAGAAGAAGGCGCGGCCGTCAGACGGCCATGATCTCTTCTTCTTTTGCTTTGACGGTCTCGTCGATGCGTTTCACGCATCCGTCGGTGATTTTCTGGATCTCGTCATGAACGGTGTGCATCTCGTCCTCGCTGATCTCCTTTTCGGCGAGCAGCGATTTGAGCATGTCGTTGGCGTCGCGCCGGTGGTTGCGCGCCGATACCCGATGGGCTTCGGCTTCCTTGCGCGCCTGTTTCACCAGATCACGGCGCCGTTCTTCGGTCAGCTCGGGGATCGGAATGCGGATGACCCGGCCGTCGTTGCCGGAGCTCAGCCCCAGCTGCGACTGCTGGATGGCCTTCTCGATCGCGCCCATAACGCCTTGGTCGAACGGCTGCACCAACAGCAGGCGGGCTTCGGGAGCGCTCACCGTGGCAAGCTTGTTGAGCGCCGTTTCCACGCCGTAGTAATCGACGCGTATCGAGTCGAGCAACCCCGGGTTCGCTCGCCCGGCGCGTATGCGGGCGAGGTCGTGCTGCAACGACACGATGGTCGCATCCATGTCTTGGTTCAGGCCTTCCAGAAGCTCGTCCGTCACGATGCTCCGCCTCCTATCAGAGTGCCGATGCGCTCACCGCCGACGGCGCGAAGGATATTGCCGGGCGTCGTCATGTTGAAGACGATGATCGGCATCCGGTTGTCCATACAAAGCGAGATCGCCGTGGTGTCGAGCGCGGCGAGACCGTCGCTCAGAACCTTGATGTACGACAACGAATCGTACAGCTCGGCATCGGGATCTTTCTCGGGATCGGCGCTGTACACGCCGTCAACACGCGTCGCCTTCATGATCACGTCGGCGCCGATCTCGACTGCGCGCAGGCTGGCCGCGGTATCGGTGGTAAAAAACGGGTTGCCGGTACCGGCGGCGAAGATCACCACGCGTCCTTTCTCCAAGTGACGAGTGGCGCGACGCCGAATGTAGACTTCGGCGACCTCGCGAATCTCCAGAGCCGAGAGCACACGCGTGGGCACGCCGGCTTTCTCCAGAGCCCCTTGCAGCGCAAGGCTGTTCAAGACCGTGGCGAGCATCCCCATGTAGTCGCCGGTGGCCCGGTCGATACCCAGGGTGGCAGCGTTCAATCCACGAAAGATGTTTCCGCCGCCGACGACGATCGCGAGTTCGATGCCGAGTTCGCTGGCTTCTCGGATCTCCGCGGCCAGGTTCGTGAGCGTTTCCGGATCGATCCCGGAATCGTTTGCCCCGGCCAACGACTCTCCCGACAGCTTCAGGAGAACGCGCCGATATTTCGAAGGCTTTGGATCGCTGGTCGCGCCGTCGGACATGACCGGCCGTGCGTCAGGAGCCCTGCGCGATCTGCTCGGCGACCTCTTGGGCGAGGTTCGCTTCCTTCTTCTCGATGCCTTCGCCCAACTGGTAGCGAAGGAACCGCGTAACCGAGAGTTCCGCTCCGGTCTCCTTGCCGACGCTTTCGAGCAGCTTGCCGACGGTCACGTCGGGGTCACGCACGAACGCCTGCTCGACGAGACAGCTCTCGCCGAAAAACTTCTCGATCTTGCCGCCGATGATTCGATCGAGCACCTTCTCGGGCTTGCCCGAAGCCAGCGCTTGATTGCGAAAGATTTCGCTCTCGGCATCGACAATGTCTTGCGGCACTTCTTCGCGGCGAGCGTAGCGCGGCATCGCGGCAGCCACTTGCATCGCCAACGACCTGGCCAGCTCGGTATGAGCCGACTCATCGGCACGGCCACCGGCCAGCTCGATCGCCACACCGATCTTCCCGCCGGCGTGAATGTAAGAGCCGACGATTCCGTCCTCGCACATCGCCCGTACGAATCGACGCAGCGAAAGGTTCTCACCGATCGCCGCGACGCTTTCCGCCAGCAGCTCACCGAGTGAAGCGGCACCGTCTACGGACAGACCGGCGGCACTCTCGCCGTCGCCCTCCGTGACGTCGGAGGCGAGCAACGCCGCCCCCACGCGTTCGAGGAGCGCTGCGAAGTTTTCGTTCTTGGCGACGAAGTCGGTCTCGCTATTGAGTTCGGCCATCACCGCGCTCTTCCCGTCGGCAGCGCCGAACACGCCTACGGCGCCCTCGGCGGCC
>PJEL010004452.1_pt1 | contig 11564 bp, 8 predicted proteins | sample 1853271 | NCBI WGS metagenome assembly PJEL01 (sample SAMN08108733, study PRJNA415343) | Invertebrate metagenome, whole genome shotgun sequencing project. | host: Globobulimina | place: Sweden: Gullmar Fjord | collected 2015-08 | reverse complement strand
TGTATTAGTATTTAAACTTTAGGATATGCGCCTTTGTCTAGATTCTACGCGGACTTAGTATCCCAAAGCTGGAGATGATGGCGAAGGAAGAGAAGCGAGAAGATTGGTACTCTTCTCAATTCGTGTAGGAACGTGCATGTTACGTCGTCGTGAATGTTCTTATACTAAAGTTTACGGGAATCTGTGTTCCCCTATCATTCAAATACAAGTTCCCCTTGCCTCTAGGAGAAACTTGCGATGTTACACTGCTGGCTTCGGCGCAACTCTACTCTTGTAACATCCTAACCAGTAACATCCTCTATGCTAAAAGTCGTTTTGCTCTGGCAAAACCGACATAGTGTACCACGACCTACAGTGGTTCAACAACACTAATCACTCTAATCCTAATCCTAATCCTAATCCTAACCCTAACCCTAATCCTAACCCCGGTTGGTATGACGGCTGTTGAATTTGAGCCCAAACCACACCGTAAACGGTCTCCGTACAAGCTTGCCATTATCAGAGGATTGCCACAGCACCCTACTTTTGACGAGGAGTCCATCACAAAGGTTATTTACTCGTTTGGGCTGAGGCCTGATGACGTGTTCATCTGTACCTACCCTAAATCAGGGACGACATGGACCCAGCAGATAGTGAATCTACTTCAATGTGATGGGAAAGACCCCCCGCATTCGTACTCTCATGTTGTTCCCTGGCTGGAAACGCTCGCTCTGAAAAATCCCTTTTTGGCTAACACAGAGGCAAAGGGGTGGTCCTTGGAGTCACTGCAAGCCACCCCAGGGCCAAGGGTGTTTAAGACGCATGCTAACCTGCAAGATCTGCCAGGAAGATTTCGTTCTGGTTTTATAAGGGTCATTTATGTGGCGAGGAACCCCAAGGATGTAGCAGTGAGTATGTATTACCACGCACGAAACAAGAAAGAATTTGAGTTTAATGGGTCATTTAGTGATATGTTTGACCACTTTTATGGTGGAAGCTGCGAATGCGGAAGCTGGTTTACCCATGTGCTGGATTGGTGGAAAGCTCATTTGAAGGTGATTTACTCCTTATGCTCATTTTTGTACCTGTTCATTACTACATCCAACACCACCACCCCTTCGTCTAAATTTGAATGTAAACCCTACGCACTGTAGGACCCAAACAACATTCTATTTTTTAAATACGAAGATATGATGAGAGATCCCAAGCTACATATCGACAAGGTAGAAAATCTAGTACTTACTAATAATCAGTGATGTAAACACCTTGGTAACCCCTCTCATCTAGATGCCTTCCACTGTAGTTTGGCTTTTTGGATGTTAATCTATTGCTAGCAGACCACTCTCTTGTCATCATGTGGAGAACACTCACTTCACCATCTTTTCTCTCGGCACTTTAACAAAGCACTTGATGCCCTGATTGACCAGCCGCCACCTTCAGCAACCACCCATTTTTTATTAAAGCATTGAAGTGCATATACATAAAGCTATTCTTCTACCACTTTTACAGATTGCAAAATTCCTTGGGATGGAGGATGTAGAAGATAATATCTTAGATAAATGTGTGCAGAAGAGTAGCATTACGACTATGAGAAATGACAGTAGGACAGCCTCGGTTGGGGGTGTTGATCACATCCGCAAAGGAGGGATGGGGGGTTGGAGGGAGTACTTCGCAGTGCAACAAAGCGAGGCATTTGATTTGCTATACAGAAATAAAATGAAAGGTTCTGGTCTGACCTTCGATTTTGGCAGAGGCCTCGTAATGTGAGGAGCGGGTCTGCCAAAATTGTATAGTTCAATTGAACGTATATAATTAGATGTCTTGTCTTCATACAACAGGCATGAACTCTGTAAAATAAACAGAAGATATATGGCTCCTGATTTATGTTTTTCTGTCTGAAGCAGGTGCCCCCCTCTTTCCATGTGTTTACACTTGTCTAGCTTATTTCTGCTCCTAGTGTCAAGTTCGCTTGCAGAAAAGAGGTAAACATCTAGGGACCAGAACCGAATACCGAAAGGAGGAAGACAGTATCTGCTTACAGTTGCAACGGGTGCTTCTCCATCCCGTTCCGTTACATGAAACGATAGCTGTAGGCAGAACAAGGTATATACTATGCAGCATTACGAGCGCCCCCACTTCAAGGAGAAATTGCCAGTCTTGAAGCAGCTTTTCTCTTTGTGGGATCTAGGCCACTTTGTTTGTAACAAGGACGTTTTTTCTGGGCACTTGAAGTGGGGGGCCTCATGTGCTTCTTCTTCTTCTTCTTATCACTCTTTTCTTTCTCTTTGATCGATGCATGTTCACTCTCCCACCCAAAGACATGACTATGGGTGTTATATGCCTCTCCATCATTATAGCTAGCTTGATGATTGGAAGTAATGTGGAGCCAGATCGAATCCACAAGTTGAGCCGACAAATCACTCTCATCACGTTTAAGTCTCCACATCCCTTCTACTGTCACATATTCATCATCATCCCCCGGGATACAATAGCTTAGCACTAGCATCTTCCCTTCTCCTCCCTCCACCGTGTCGTCCAGTACAGCCAGTACTCGTTTCCTTAAAGCATCGTCAAACCTCCTCACAAATGGTAATATTCGACCGCTCCATCCAAGATCACTTCTCCACTGTTGAAAAGAGGGTCAAAGCCCCAAAAAGGTGACTATAAACATGTATACAATGCACCGTCGAGCTACCACAACAGCCATGCCAATACATACACCCCAACTACCACACTACCAACCAATTACCAAAAAAAGCCAATAATAATAATAATAATAATAACCCACATGTTTATCAAGGGCTCTTGCATCGATATGTGTTTCATACCAAGCTCCTGGCCCCTCTTTTGACAAGATGGACAGTCTCAACCCTGTATCTATGATAGTAGCCATCAGAATGCAGTCCTTCTTTTCACCAATAATAATTCTCAGTGATACAGCTGGCGACCACAGTTCTCTAAGCCCCACCACAAACTCCTTGAGCTGCTGTTGTTGTTGGTGTTCACGTGGGTTGGAGCATTGCTGTTGGCCCCCATCTGAACTCATTAGCGCTTTCCCCTTGAAATTCTGGCCGATCTTATCATTCGTTGTATTTTGTATTTTGTATTTTCAGAATTACCCCCTCACTTCAACCCATGCTATTATGCACGATAATGATGATGACCATGCCTCGCCTCACCAGCCACACGGGGTTGTGCAGCCCTTGCGCCGTCGCTATTATAACTCATTGTTGGGGTAGGGTTTAACATGGAAACATCAAATAGGCTGTTATATGGGTACCTCTACATTAGAATAATTAAGGAATTAAGGACAACGTCCAGTTACTCTAATACACGCTACAACAGTGTGATAAGGGTTGGGAATTCGAGTAGGGACCTGTGAGTGATTTGAACTACACGGAGAATTATTCAAACAGGGTTTCATGTATTTTTTTTTGAATCTTTCAAGTCGGTTTTGGATTTGGCTCGGAATGAAAGTTCCGGGATTAAGTTGCAGAACTTAATCCCGGAGCTTTCTGGCGCACCATTTGGGAACATCTTTGAATTAGAGAGGGGGTCGATGCATCCCATGAGTAAGTGGTTATTTAAGAGGGGTTAAGGCAATGGATATGGTGGTGTGAATGTGTTAGTGTTAAGTTCTGATAGGGTTAGGCGGTTTGGGGGTGGGGGAGGGGTAGGTTAGGGAGGGGAGGTAGGGGTTCCTTGAGGAGCGATGAGCGGTTAAATGCAAGGGAGGGAAGTTAGGGTTCGGGCCGGAGTAACTCAACGGAAGGTGTAAAAAAGTATGAATTAGAAGAAAGTGGGATGCGTGAAGGATTGTATGAACAACCCAACCCTCAGTAGACATTTAGCAACACGCATGCATTGAGCTATGAAAGCTATTATCGCATACTACTGTCCCGATAAACCAAACCGCCAAACGCTAGTTGTTGTTGTTGTGCTGCTGTCCGACCCCCTCTCTCCCTAAACACCACACGCATATTGGTGACGGTGTTCATGTATGCTGGGGTGGGGGTGTCTTTCTGGCCATAGTATGGGGAAGGAGGATGAGAAAGAAAGGCGACTATTCTCTCTTTCTTTCTCTCCATTTTTCTTCTGTAATAAGAAACTGTAGGAATGTGACGAATATTCTCTCTGAATGTACTTCTTTTTTTTTATTTTGCAGGAGGTATAAGGTGATAGAGTATAGTGTTGATGCGTGGCTATCTGTCTGACATGGCAACAGAACCTTAAATCAGAAAAGGGGAGAGGAAACATAAATGATTAACATTGAAGTCCGTCCACGCATGAGAGTACAGCTGGGGTATGCAGGAAGGATGCAGAAGAATGGAATATTTAATAGAACAGCGTATTGGCCACCTGCGTGAAGGAGAGACACCTAGATGGATGATGCAAAGAATGTGCTATCGAAAAATAGTGGCGTTTGTATGAAACAGACGGCTACGGGTCACTATTCTCCCACTGCTCCACCCACACCACTACCATCTGGGGCGGACTGGGAAGGGCCACATTCTTCTGATACAGTAAACCTAATGGAGGAACTTGTAGAGCAGTACTATGCCATGCCATCGGCCACATCACCCGTCAATTATGAGGTTGTTTCGGCAGGAAGGGAAAGAGAGTGTACAAAGAATCTACAAGGCGAGTCATCACAGATGAAGCGGACTGAGAGCACCAAGGAACTGGAGAATTGTGTTGGATTTGATCTGTGCAATGTCCTAACCTGCTTAGATACCCAGTCAACATTGGATGCCACATATGAATCATTTCATCCTATGGAAACGATGTATGAGGAGCCTTCTTTATCATCTCGTTGTGTAGATTTCCTGCCTCGTGGAGTAATACCTCATACGAACTCTGAAGAGCAACAGCAGCTGCAGAAGAGTAATACGAGATTGCCAACAATGCAATGCTCCACGGTTACTCCCCAAATGTCTTCTGATTCAGCGTCACCTCCCAACATGATATTTCCCACACACATGGAGCGCAGTTGGGCCCCTTCATCGCTGGGTGGATGGTCCCCTTCCCAAGGGGATAGTTCTGCTAGAGTACCTGGTTACATGCTAATGCAGCAGCAACATGTAAGTATGTACCTGCAGAACCACGTGTGCTCAGCATCATCTCCAAGGCTTCCACCTGAGCAACCCATTGGAAGCCCACATGAAATGCATGACCGGCCGGATTTGCAATGCCGTAGCAGCGCAGTTATGTCAGATGCGTGGTTGATACTGCAGAACACTGATGATGTGGGTAATGAGCTCGTGCCTTTCCTTATGGAATGCAAGAGCCGTTCCATTGTCTTGTGGAACATTGGAGGATTACCTTCTGCTGACCTGAGGTCCATGTGTGAGGCTTATGGTGACATCTTGTACTTTAGAGATGAGTTTAGGGATATTGGGAAAGGCGTTGTTTTCGTCGCTTACTATGACCTGAGGTCTGCGGTGAATGCGAATGTTGGCTTGTGGCATGATATTGCAAAACTGTGGGATCAGAAGCAGGTCAGCGGCGTAATGCACCACCGCTTAAACTTCATGATCCCACTGCATTCTGTAACTTTATGTCGCGATGATGCTATCTGGTTGCAGAGGATAGAATCTTGTGATGGTACCCCTTTCCCCTCTTTTATTTCGGAATCTGAGGCTGTTACGATCTGCCAAGAGTTTGGCAGCTTACTGGGTGTGTATCCAGGTACAGGGGGGACCCTGGTGGAGTTTTTTGATACCCGGGAGGCTCATGCTGCCCTTAGTATGCTTGGTTCAGATGGGCCCATGCACCGGGCGGGAGGGATAGTAGCTGTGGCAGCCCATCGCTCTGACAGTGAACACAACCTTGGACGAAAGCTTTTGACTCTTCTGGATAGGTGGAAGGCTACAGCAGCAACAGATGCAGCACATGTAGGCGCTCCTGTAGGTTTACCCCCTATCATAGTTAGTCCCAGAACTGACACCAGCTCATCTCATCCCGTCCAATTATTTGGAGGTCAATCTAGTTTTTCACCGTACAGTGGACCACTAAGCGAGCCGCCACCAGCTTGGTGTGTTGGGCCCACCACCTGCGTTCCTTTACTGGATCAGGCACCGGAGAGGAAAAACTCACTGGAGCAGCAGCGTAGAAAAGTGAGCTTTCACGGCTCTTCAATGCCTGGGAAACGTAGTGTGGGCCCCGTAGATTCTATAGAGGAGACTCCTTCGGTACGCTCCGCACGCACGTATTCTGATACTATACTGCACTCTATGGCGCAGGCAACTATACCTTGTTGCTACTCCTCTCCTACAGTACAAGCTAGGCCAAGGCGTTCTTCTTTGAGCTCTGTGCCCTCTGGAACCCCTGTATCACTCCGATCCCAACGTGATTTTCTTTCTTCAGTGGCAGGAGGGGATAAGGGGGGGGGGTGGAATCTTGAACTCGATGTTGAGAAAATTGCTGCAGGAATGGACAAGAGAACGACCATAATGATCCGAAACATTCCCAATAAGTACACTCAGGTCATGCTGTTGTCTGAGATAGACGTTGAATTCAAGGAATCGTATGACTTTTTCTACCTGCCGATTGATTTCAAGAACCATTGCAATGTCGGTTATGCTTTCATTAATTTCATGGATTTCCAGCGCATCATTTCTTTCTGGAAAGAATTTAATGGTCAGCGGTGGCATAACTTTAACTCTGAAAAAGTTTGTTCCATGAGCTATGCTCGCATCCAGGGCAAGACATCAATGATAAGCCGATTCCAGAATTCTAGCCTGATGGACAGGGATGACGAGTATCGCCCACTGCTTTTCTTTAGTTGTGGTCCCTCAAAAGGTCACCCGGAGCCTTTCCCACCAAAGGACAAGAATGACTCCAAGGATACGCAAAAATCCAACCACTCACGTCGTGGCAGTGGTGATGGTGCCGCCAACCCTAAAGGGGGACACTAATGAAGACCTGCCTGTGTACCACTACGTAGGAATACTATGTATTATACGGGAATTGCTAACGATTGCATTAATACTCTGCAGCTAAATTATCCACAACACAACAGTGGTAACTCTCGTTTTTTTGTGACGTGGTGTTTCTTCGCCATTCCTCTTCCATTTCGTGTTCGTTTTTTGCTTTCAAGTTTTTCCGCCTCCTTTTGGTCATCTCTTGAATGGGGTTCGGTTGCATCGTAGCCCTGCCTGCCTGGGAAAGGCCAGCCATCACTTTTTTGACAACCCTGATTCTTTTTTCTGTAACAATAATATGTTACATAGATATATAAAAATACCCTAGATTGTCTAATGCTTTCTCTTTTTGTATCCTGGACTTGCTATATTGCCGGTTGACCAGATTTTGCGTAATGCTGAAGAGACAGCTTTCATAATATCTTGTGTGGGTGTGAAGCTATTGCTTCTATTTTTCTACTGTATCACTGTGTTAGTTGATTTTGGTTGATTATTTGGCTTTCTGTGACCAAATGCCCCAGATTTTTTATACAGGCTAATAGACTAGAAATGTATTGAGTTTGTGTGCACAATCTACTGTATTGGTGCTGTGTGGGACGCACTAAGTGTTTGTTGCATAACAGATCAGTTTCTAACTTAGAATACGGAGTGATAAAGTACAATCAAGAGTTTTTGTTTTCTGAACACTTATGTCATGTGTATGCAACCAACCAACACTGTTGGGGTACTTGATGTCTATGCCTCCAGGCAGAAGCAAACGGATCAGTTGTTGTTTTTCGCCATAGCGTGCTGCCTTAGGGTCAGTGGCAGGAAGTAACGTGATTGTTTATTGTGTGCACAGCGGATCACGCAGTAGGGCCCCCTTGATGTAGTATTTGAGTTGGAGAAGTGAGGTCATCATCATGATGTGGGACTAGCTCCTTGCTATTTGTCTTCGACTAAAATCTAGAGGATCTGACTATCCTAATGCTAATCATCATGAAGAAAGTGAGAAGGCTGCTATTACCGTTCTCAATTCGCGCAGGAACAAGTAAGTTGCCTACAAAATGTTCCTATGCCTCCGTTTACAGGAACTCAGGTTCATCTGGTATTCAGATTTCAGATGCATGTTCCCCTAGTATCTAGGAGGAACCTGCCATGTTAACCTGCTAGCTTAGGCATTACCCTACTCCTGTAACGTCCTAAACTGTAACATCCTCTATGGTCAAAATGCCGTTTTTACACTGGCAAACCGACGCAGAGTGTACCTCTGCCTGAAGTGGTGCACTGACACTAATCCTAAAACCCTAGCCCCAACACGAATGTAAATGCATATAAAATGTACTGCGGAGGTGAGAAGGATGGTAACGGCAATTTGTTGTCTATGTGGGAAACGGGAAAGAGGGGAGCATGGATTGCCCCTGTGTTGGCTGCTCTCATTGGTAGTGGTTTGGGCTTCGAGTTTGGGTTTGGGTTAGTGTTGTGGACGTTCCGGGGGCTGTTGTGGTGTGACTGAGGGTATTTAGCAACCCTGTTGATGCGATGACTGTGTAGTAGTTAGGGTTTGGACTGTTTTTATGCGAATAAATAAAGAGAATATGTGAACGTGAGGTGTATGAATTAGTTTTATGGGTGACAATGTGCATGAAAGAGAGAGAGAGAGAGAGAGTTGTTGCTTCAGGGCAGGTTTCCTCACTAGAAGACAGAAGGGCCAGAAAAGCGATTTGATTAATATGTAAAGCAGCTCTTCAGCTTCGATAAAATACCTTTCTGGTGATAGAGATGAGACCTTACAGATAATAGTGACTTGACAAGAGTCCATGTACTAGTCCCATTGGGGTATAGCTGACTTCTCTCCTCTTCATATCACTATTTGCCATGAATTATTTCTAATAGCACCGAACCTCGCCCTTCAGACGAAGTAGCGGGTGTAATCGGAGATGTTGGCTCTCGGTTGTGCAAGTTCGGCTATGCAGGAGAAGACCAGCCCAAGCATGTGTTCCATTCGGCAGGTCTTGATATTTCACTTGAAACTTGCAAAGACAAGGAGAGTACAAATTTCTGTTCTTCACCATTTGTGAAAGGAAAACGACGGTGGCGAACTGGGGATGAAAACATTCCCAGACGAAGTGATTGCACTGAAATACATAGTGTATCACGGCTGGGAAGTACAGCGATTGAGAGGTGGGACTTGTGGGAAGAACTTTGGGTACATGCCTTTGAGCGGATGAAAGCGGAGCCAACAGAGAGACCTGTTCTTTGCGTGGAGGGTTGCCAACCTGACACAGCAAGGGCACAACGACCAAAGATTTTGGAAGTAATGCACGAAACGTTTGAAGTCCCGGCATCGTATTTGGTGGGTGGGGGGGTTCTAAGTGCATTCAGTGCTGGTAGGGCCACTGGAGTAGTGTGCGATTTGGGTTATTCAGGGATCTCTATAGTGCCTGTGGTAGAAGGTCGCGCTCTGCGCATGTCCACAAAAATCTCCACTAGAGGCTTAGGCTGGTTGATGTCGAAAGCTATTGAAACTCTGGATGAAGCTTGCCCATCTAAAGAATTTGCTCCTCGTTATGGCTCGTCAACTTCTACTTCATCTTTTCACTCGTTTTGGCGGAGGGAGGTTGCTGCGGATTACCTCGCCTCCTGTGCAGTAATTCGGCCCTACGTGCTCCCAGATATCATGGGTGCTGTACCCAGCCCAGATGAATGCACTTATGAGCTACCAGACGGCACTGCAATCACTGTGACTGAAGAGATGCGCCTTGTAGCAGAAACAATTTTTCAGGAGGGAAGCTTAGCCCCCACCAGTTCCAATGAAAACTCCAAGGAAGAGGGCCAGACACCACCAACAGCGGCGGACTTATCCCTTGACGAATTATGTCATTCTGCTATTGTTTCAAGCGATGAAGATGTCAGAAAGGAGCTTTTGTCATCTATCTTGCTCTGTGGTGGTGGGAGCCTTATACAAGGCATGCCAGAGCGGCTGGGATGGGAGTTGAGTCAACATTTACCTAACGCCTTGAAAATAAAAGTGTTGGCTGGAGGTGCTGTGGAACGAAAGTTTGCTGCATGGATTGGTGGATCCATACTTAGTTGCTTAGGTACGTTTCAGCAGTTATGGGTGTCGAAATCAGAGTATGAAGAGCAGGGCGCTGAACGCATATGCCTAGAGAGATTTGAATGACGAGAGGCTTGTTTTCTTTAAAAAAAATCTTCAAGAGGGCCTCTTTTAACATGGTTGTTTGGTAGGGAAAAGAAGCAACATGCTGCATTGCATTGTGTGCTTGTGGTTTTATAGAGGTGTCTCTCTCTTTAGAATATGTTCTCCCGGAAGGGACCTTCACCAAGCAACCAATAAGTCACTATCCAGCAAAACGTTGTACAGTTTTCCATCTATTTTCACATCTTCTCCCGCAAGCTTGTGGTACTTTACTCTAGTGCCTACCGTGACGGACATTGGGAGTAAACCTCCTTTCTCTGTAGTCCTGCCAGGTCCGACGGCCCTGACAACACCTGTAGTGAGCTTTGGTCCGCTGTCTTTCAGGTCTGGTAGCAGAATCCCCCCGTCGGTCTTGTACTGCGTTTCGTCCCCTTCTAAGAGCACCTGGTCTCCTATCATGCGCAAGGAGTTCGGATTTGGTTTCTCACCACCATACACAAACATAATTTCCTCGTCCTTAATGAGCTGGTGGTCTGCATTATCATAGCTCACAGCTGTTCCAGCGAATTCTCCAAAAACGACCGTCTCTCCAATGTTACAGGGTATGGGCATGTCAAACCCTGTCTCAGAATGCTTCAATCCTGGTCCCATTGATATCACTGTGCCCTCTCTTGGCCTCTCCACAGACTCCTCCAGGAGCACCACCCCACCAGCAGACTCAGTCTTTTTCTCTTTCAAACGTACGAGGACGTGAGATCCAACGGGCTCCAGTGGGCATGACATGGGTGTATTATCAATAATGTGGGATGCAGGAAGGTGGGTGGAGAAAACAGCAGTGGGTGACCAAACCCGCCTTTCTCGTGCCGCCGTGTAGGTCAGTACATACCCGACGCAAGACTGCTGTGCCAAAAAGCATGCAATCACCTTGAGCACTGCAAGTCGAGGCAGGCGGGAGGATTTGGAACGAGGTTAGTATTTCTATTCTTTCTACTACGTGCAGGTGTTCTGGGTTCAATGTCATCAACGTCGAACTGTATGTTCGGGGTTGGATCGTGTTAGGGTTCGTAGTAGGCACAAGAGACATAGATAAGCGCCATCAGAGGCAGGACTACAAACGTTTTGGGGGTAAGCTCCAAACAGACGCAGAGGGTTAGTGATGCCAGGATGATTATCGTCACTATACTTTCTATTATGCTATGAACAACAACAGCAACTCAGCCTCAGAGGTAGTGTCACTACGGTAAGGGACAAGGCATCATATTTGCAATACTACGTCTAGGATTGGTACCTAGTGACCAGCTCATCATCTCTGAGGTGCCGTCCTCCCTTCCCTTCGAGCTAGACAGAGAGGCTCCAACGCCTCGAGGAATTTTCTGGTCTGGGTTAAACTTAGTGTTAATGCACCGCTGTAGGTTGTGGTGCACTAACACGACCCCATGACTTAGCACCACTTGTGTTAGTACACCACTGTAGTTCGTGGTGCACTATGTCGGTTGAACCGACTTAAGCGGTAAAGGATGTTA